>Ga0041059_1000651_pt1 | contig 26909 bp, 20 predicted proteins | sample AraColnosormetaG_FD_56232 | JGI IMG/M metagenome (GOLD analysis project Ga0041059, IMG submission 56232) | Arabidopsis roots microbial communities from North Carolina, USA - Col MF nosort | ecosystem: Host-associated > Plants > Roots > Unclassified | place: USA: North Carolina | collected... | reverse complement strand
TTTTTTTTTTTTTTTTTTTTGGTCATAGGTTTAGTAAGATTTTTTGTTTCTACATTTTCTGGTTAATTAAAGTTCATTTATTTATTTTATTTTATAAACTTTATCGGCTGATCCGGTCAGCCTCAGTAGAAATGCACCGAAATACTTCAGAGTGGACTTCTCCCCGAAAGACCACCACACTGTCTGTCCCGAATTTGGATGCTTTCCGACTAATGCCAGGGGGTAGTCAGGCCGCCTGCATTTCTGACTACCAGGTAAACCAATTGGGCTAAAGCCCAACTGACAGACTTTCCAAACAAATGTGATTTTTGTTTCCAGGGAGGATCGAACCCAGCTCTGAAAGTTTCACCCTTCCCCAAATCTTCTCCCACCACTGGATCACAGATGCTTGGGCAATTAAAGTTCATAATATTTATCTTTTGCTCTATAAGTTGTTTCATGTTTCGGGGAGAAGATTTCTGTTGACAAAAAACTCGACCTTGTTCTTGGTCTAAGAGGAAGACATGCGAATCAAATGTAATGTATCGTTTAGGGACTTGGAAAAATGATTTACTAATTAGTGTTAAAAACGCATATAATTATACTTTGGAATACATTCAAGCAAGAATAATAAAATATTTCAACTAATTGATTCTTCCCACATTCCTTCCCACTATAACCCGTTTTCATATGCTGCCACATTTGGTCGTGTGTGTGATTTAATAATTCTTTTTTCCGCATTAGGACCTAACCTAACCCTACCTATATTACACAATATCTATGTGTGGCTAATATGGATTAATCTTTGGTCGATATGATGCTAAGATATAAATATTTACACACAATTAGAAAACTATATCTACCCTCAACTGATAATTAAACACAACACAATTAGGTGATCTACAGCCATATCTCTTGTTGAAAACTGTAGAAAACTTAATGTTTAGGTGTTGTTGGCAAGAAAATCAAACTATAGTACTATACATCTATTTATAGGCAAAAACATTAAACAATTCACATCTAATGTATTTATACTGGTATATGTTAGTTAATATTAATATTGAATAGATGCGAAGTATTGATCAGTAAATTAAATTATATTGCTTTAACAATGGCATACACATATCTAGGCTCAAACATTTAACTGTTGAGAAATCCAATTAAAACATCCAAACATTAGATTTTAAATAGGAAATTTCAGATACAGTCCTCTAACTTCTTGCAACAAGATCGAACCTTGATATGTTTTACTTACGAAATTGATAAATGCAACTTCCATAGCCTGTAAATGTGGAAAATAAATAAAAATTGATATGATATCAGACATAATAATAGTTCCATAGTTGTTTAGAGGAAAAAAATATAAAAAGAAAACTCACTAGGATCAGTTATGCCGATGAGACCAGAGCCTTCAAAATTGCAGTTCCAAAAATGTCTTCCTTGAGCTTGGTAATAAAGATTCATGGCAACAGAAGCACGACTAATGATACTATCTGGTAAATAACATGCACCTCCTTCCGAGATAATCTGACAATCGATTTTCGAACACGCGAAGTTTATGTTTTCTTGAAGCCTTTCGTTATCCGTAGAAGGTTTAGCAACGCACCAATCTCCGGCCGAGCGCTGTAACAAAGATCAAACCCAAAGTTCATTACAAGAAAAGACAAAAAAAAAGAAAAAGAATAAACAAAACATTTTATAACTTGGTTATTTCACTTATGTTCTTACATCTGCCTTGGTGACTTTGATGAAATTTCCTTCTGTAAGAGAAACATGGAAATGAAACTAAATTGTTACAGTACTTGGAAAAGATTACAATTAATATAAGATTATTAAATGATCTATATATAAACCCGTATGTATGCATCGCTACATACCAATTATATTATACTAATTAACATCATGATTATAGTTGTGATTACCTGGCCAGAGGTATAAGAAAATGATGAAACAAAGACATATTTGTGCTTTAGCCATGTTTGACGTCTGAAAGCTCGTCTACAGCTTTGCTATAAAACTAGGTTAAACCGATCTATATATACAGGGAGAGAGAGAGAGAGAGAAATAATATAGATATTACAAAATAAAAAGCATTATGTGATTGAATATTTATATTTAGTATCTGATATATTTATTTGTCAAATTTTGCAAAAGTTCATTATTATTATTAAAAGAAATTGTATCAACAAATTACATATACAGTAGAATGGATATTTCTCAAAATTCTTAAAAGATTTCTTACTATAAGAGATAAAAATGTATTTATTAAGTGATAAAAGAAAACGATTCCCTACTATAAATAATAAAAGAAAAAGATTTCCTACTATAAGTTAAATCTGGATGATTTAGAAATCCTTTCACTTTGAAATCAGACATACCAATTTTGAAACAATTGGGCCTTTTATATATATTTTTGGGCTTAATTATGTTTGGTATTTGTGATATTAGGGCTAGTGTGACTGTGACCTAAGGCAAAGTATATATATGTGGTTATGTATGTATAGCCGTTTATATCAACACACAAAATTTCTAGAATTTTTGTGCAATTCTGACAAAGACATCAAACAAAAACAAATATGCCTAAAGCACAAATATGGTTTCCTTTCATCATCTTGTTATGCATCTCATCAGGTAATCTAACCATCAGTTTGATTATGTTGATTGAATCTATCTATCAATATTGATTGTTATATATGTGGGATTTTAGAATATTATCTTCAAGTCTTTAGTTGATTGTTAGATTTGTTTCCATGTTCTTTATTGTTAAAAAGATTTATTTCTATGTTTCTCTTACAGTAGGAAGTTTCATGAGAGTCAATGCACAAGCACCGGTAAGACTGCTCATAAAAGATAACGAAACTAAAAAAGAGCAAACAACAATGAATCATCATATGGTTTTTATATCCTTTTGAGTTTGCTCTATGTTGTAGGGCCAAGGGAGTTGGTGTGTGGCTAAGCCTGGCACGCCGATCAAACAACTTGTAAAGAACTTAAACAACGTGTGTTCGAATTCGAGTGTCCATTGTGAGGTTGTATCGGAAGGAGGTGCCTGTTATGATCCGATTAATCTCTATAATTCAGCTTCTGTCGTCATGAATCTTTATTACCAAAATCAAGGAAGACAGTATTCGAAATGCGATTTCGAAGGCTCTGGTATAATTAGCGTAACTGATCCTAGTGAGTTTTATATATCTCTTCCTCTTTATTTTATAAACAGTTGTATGAATTTTTTTTCTTTTATCTGACCTCAAATCAACTCTTTTCGACAGGTTATGAATGTTGCATATATGAATTTGCTAAGTAAGCATAGAAAGCTTCGCGAATGTGTCTGTTCCAAACTTTGAATAATTAATGGTTCAACTTTTTACTTATTGAGTGTTTGAGCTTTTTATTGCATGAGGTCAAAAAACATCTTATCTAATATCATATCATATCATATCAATACCTCTATAATTATGTGGTTGATGTTTGTTTACATCATAGAGACGTAAATTAATTATCTCTTTTAAAAAAAATGTAACTGTTAAGTTTAAGTCCAAATCACTTTTATAAAACCATCTAAATTCTTTATAAGCTTTTTAAAAACTTTGTATAAGGGTACAGTTGAAAATTAATATTATTAAAAAATCATTTTTGAAATTTCCCCAAATCATTTTCTTTTATCACTTTAATAAATTTTCTTACCTACTTCTACAGTTCTAATTGACATGGAGAATAATCTTAAAATCAAATCAAATCAACGTGGTTGAACAATCATAAACTACTTCGTACGCTTTAGCATATTGAATTGCCTTCTTGAAGTTTAAAAGCAAGTTTTTCTCTTTTTAAAAATACAAATGCAAGACAACAGATTTAAACAATGATTTGCTTGGTCTTGAAGAAGAGAAAAATGAAAAGTACGAGATCCACAATAGAAGATAATACAAGAGCAAAACGAAGCATGCAAATAGAGACATAGGAAGAGGAGGTTAGTTCTACATTCGGATGCTCCGGCTTGTGTTGGGATTGATACCTCGGGCTTCTCCTGCATATGGACCCGTTTGTTTCCTGATATCTCTGACCTGTCCTTTGCGTCTAGTGACTTTTTTCTCGTAATTTTTCTGCAAACAAAAATTCAAGATCCCAAAAACATTTGAGATGAGGCAAATAAACAGGTCAAACAAACGAACGTTGCAGAAACTGGTAGATTCAAGATAGTTTACCCGGTACTTCTTTCTCGGGTTTTTGAGGTCCCTGTTGCGTTGCCGGGTCAATCCTCTGTTACTCACCATCTAGGTTTTGGTGGCGATTAGAAAAAAAGAGATGACAAGAAACGTTAAACTATGGTTCTAGGTAGAGAAACAGATGATATTTGTTGTGTGCTTTGGAAACATTCTAACCTGATTTGAAATGTGTCGTTTTCCATCCACGTGTTCTGGCGATGACGGCATCAAATGAGGTTTTCTGAACAAACACAAAACGTATCATTGAGATGAACAACCACAAGTGTCAAAATAACTGAAAAGGAAAGGTTAATGTAATGTATTATTATTACCTTGAATAGATCTCTGCTTTGGCAGCTCGTTTAGCTTGTTGTTTCTGTTTCACTTGTTTGTAAAATTCATCTTCTGATTCACCATCATTATCAACCATGTCATTGTTATCACCATCGTTATCATCCTCATCATCTGATGCAAATGCCCCATTTTTATTCCTGCCATCTCCCTCTGATGACTTCACACCAGCTCCAGCCAAAACTCTGAGCTCAAACTTTCTACGCCGTTCTCCAATATCATCTCTTTGCGGTAAATCATCATCTCCAGAAATAGTCTTCCAAAACATAAGGTGAAAAGATTATGAAAAATACTAGCGTAAAAAGTAACAAAGACATATCTAAGTTTCACATCTGTGATATGTTGTTACCTTGGGCTTCCGTTTGGTGGACACAAGCTTGGTGAGCTTATCAGCTGTTACATTATGTGTGCTATTGTCTGCATCATCCACATAATCATCGAATGTCTCTAGCTTCCTGGTTAGATGCGAATTAAGAAAATAATTATATTATACATCACAATCCTCGAAAAGATACACCAGAAATCCCCATCATAAAGAAGTATGATGAAAGGAGAAGCTATTACCTATTAGCTAATTTCTGGCGTTTTTGAGCTTTATCAGACTTTGAAACAGTAGAACCAAGGACTCCATTGGTTCTAAGTTTTCCCTCTAGAGCTGCTCGAAGTTTTAACATCTCCTCACTTTGCACATCAACCAGATCATTCTGCTAGAAAGAAAGAGAATTTGTTCAAGCTAAACGAAGAAAATGTGCCAGTAAGCAAGAGGTTGAACAATTTCCAATAGAATAGAAAATCCAGGAAAATGCTTAGATTTGTATTTACCTGGTGCTTGCGTTTCTCTCCTTTTTTCTTCTTTTCTTCTCTTGCGTTGTCAATTTTCATCGGCTGAATAAACAGAGATCAGCAAGGTTGTGTACAAAGAAAGTGTCAAATAGCTCACAAGAGATTAACTTGAGTGACAGCGAGTAAGATCCTAACTTCTACCTTGGCTGTGTCTTGTGTGATTCTATCTACTGAATCAGAAACAGGTGAAGTGAGCTGATCTTCTTTAACCACCTTTTGCACTGCTCCATTAGCAATACTTCTTGCTAGGGACTCTTCAAATCCAGGGGGAAGCTCTTCATCAAGTTCTTTGATCTAATTTTAAACAAAAAACATACATTAACTCAGCAGCTTTAATATATAAACAAACATAGCTTGACTAGTTGTAGAAGTACAACATGTAGATTGTTGAGAGATTAAAAACTTAAAAGGGTACACCGCAGAACCTTATCTAATAAAGATTTGATCTCGACAAGACGGGCAAGGACCGGATGATCACGGATGGGCTGCCCTTCAGACTTGAGTAGAAGATAAAATGTTATAGATTGGCAATAGGTAAGTAGCAGAAGCTGCTTAACCTCCAGGTACCTTGCTAAACCATTCAACGAAATTTCTCCTTCCTTTAACTGCAAGGAGACATAATTGCATAAATTTCTGGAGGAGTCACAAATCCCTTCTTTCGAACTAGGGTGATATAAAGTGGCAATATAGAAACATATTGAAAAAAATTGTGAAACAGTAAAGAGGTTTACCTTATTCATAACAGGATTTATCTTACTCTCAAGCTCTTCAACTGCATCGTTCAACTCAGACAAAAGACCAACTATTTCCGGAGCAGAACTACACGAAAGACATATCACGTGAATATTATTTTACATAACATGTAAGAAAGTCTAATACAAAATAAACTAAGTTAATGAAAAATTTAGAACCAGAAAACATCAACATTACCTATATACTACATCCATTTGCTCTTCTTTTGACAAAGAGTTTATGTCTTTCTTGATCTCTTCAACATGTGTATCCTTATCACCCTTCTCTTTCTTATCTGTGATGGATTTTGTAGCCTGCTTACCTTTGTCAGAAATTTCCTGCCAAACATAAACCAGAATGGTGCGTCAATGATCTAAGCAACAGGATAGTTTTCAACTACATGATAGTAACTTGTAACACCCATGACCCACCTCCATGGTTAATTCTCTGTCGCTATCTTCTTCACTATCATCGTCTAACCCAGCATCAGCTGCTGTTATGGATCCAAGTTGTTCTGCCCGTAGTCGTATGACCTCTTCTTCTTCCGCTTTAATGTCTTCATCATCACTTGATAGGATCTTCAAAATCACATCAAACCAGATTAGCCACTTACGTAGAGTTTGTTTCAGAGTTAACAGAATATTAACAAAAGGAATCTAGCTTTTAAAAGAAATGGAATCGAGGCAAATAATCAGTGGGTTGCAGATGTCGACACTTCTTACATCAAAATCCACATTATCACCACTATGGTATAGGCCACTTCTTCCGCCCCATGTGCTCCTTTTGTCTTCCTCTTTATCCTTATCATCATCAGCCATTTCATCGTCACCATCACCAAACTTTGCCCTCAGATATTTCTTCTGCCTAATCACTGAACAATTAAGGCCCCGATGAGAAAACGAATAAGGCACTTAGAAAAGGAGTAGCTACAGGTATACCATTCAGACAGAGTAGATGCAACAACTAACTACATATAGTAAACATGACATAAGAAGGCATCCTTACTTTTCGCAGTAAGTCCATTCTCGGCCTCCTCTTCGTCTTCTGTATCTTCATCCTCCTCACTTTCATCATCCACACCCTATAATCCAAACAAAACTGAAATTGAAAGGGAAGCAATTGAAAGAATCGAAGCAAAAGATGTCTAGAAACATAAGCCAAAAAACAAACCTGTAAATCAAATACAGGTTGCACATCATCTTCATCCGATTCATCAGTATCATCATTAACATCCAAGGGAACTATATCCCTCTGTTTATGAACTGTGGACAAAAAACCAAACATCAGACATAAACTTACAAAATCTCAAACAATGAGCAATCTATCACACATATCTCATCAGAATCGTTAATTAAGAAGAAATAAGCTAGTAAGCACTTAATAATAAGGACATAGTCATTCCAATAATCAATTAAGCTTTAGGAAACAAAAGAAAGGACAAATTTTTCGAAGTGGGTAGAAGTTTACAGGCGTCAATCTCGTCGTCGTATTGGTCTTCGACGATATCTTTGCGAGTTTTTGTGCTTTTGCTACTTCTCTTCAAAGTCCCTCCTTTTTTCCCCATTGTTGTGTTGCAGAGCAGGTTCTGGGGATAAGCAAACTTGTGCAACTTTACAATCCCTTATCGAATTAGGGTTTCCCCTTCACAAATATCAGCTCGACGGCAACGATTACCTAAAGTTTCTACGACGGGGAACAATTTAGAGGATATCAATGGTGTCTGAAGAAGAAGCTGAGTTTCAGAGAAAGAGAACGAGAACGTATCGTTAAAACCCTAGTAAGGTTTTATAAATTACTGGGCCTAATAAGGCCCATTATTATCTAAATAAGCCCATATTTAAATGGTCCTTTAGTACTAAGAGTATACCCGTCTTTTGATTTGTGGCGACTTCCTTTTTACCGAAGAGACTCCTCCGGCCGGTGAGTTTTCGGACGCAGATCATCATCAGATTCTTGTCTCTCTCTGGTCAGTTTCATAGTTTTTTTCTAAGTTTGAATTCTGATTCTTAAAGCTCGTGGCTTTTGAGCTGGGTTTGTTGACTTGATCGGATTTGACGCCTCCTAATTGTTGCGAATTGAATTATATTGTTTCCGTGTTGTGATTTGTCAGAAGCTTTGACGATCTAGGGTTGTATATCAATGGTGTCTTAGCGTAGAATTGAGTAGAAATCCGAATGATTTGAAGAAATTGTTTCAATTGTGCTTAGATTTTATGTTGCGTATTCCATTTATATCGACAAAGTTCTAAACTTTAAGATCTAACTCTTCCCTGCACTTGCATTGTGTTTATGGTTTTCTCTCTCAGTTATCTGAGTGATAAGAAGTATTTTCAGTGCTTGAGGATCTGCAAAAGATATCCATCTGCGGTTTAACAATGGTAAATTCTCAGTGCTAATTCAGGATTATGTGATGTGAAGATTTTTGTGAGATTTTTTTTTTTCCTCTGATTTGTGTTTGGTGGGATTTGATTCAGCATTGATGCTACATTGTAAGGTTCAATGATTGATGGAGTAAAGAAAACTAATTTTTGCCATTGTTTTGACTGATCATGCGTTTTTTTGATGCCATCCTTTTTGGTTTTGCAGGTTCTATTACAGTTGGATCCATTCCTCAATGAACTCACGAGCATGTTTGAGAAAAGCAAAGAGAAGGGTTCTGTGTGGGTTACTTTGAAAAGATGTAACTTTGAAAATCTCATCCTCCACTTTTGTTATATGTTTATACTTGAAATATCTTTTTGAAGATATCTTATATGATTTTTGTTACTTGTGTCAGCATCTCTCAAGTCTAAGGTGCAGAAGAGGAAACTGAGCTCAGTTGGAGAATCCATTGAATACAGATGCCTTATTCGAGCAACCGATGGAAAGAAAACTGTTTCTACTTCGGTATGTTCTACACATTATCTCAAGATTATGATCTCGAACCATGTATGTTTCCAAACGTAGGAACTATTCATTAGTAAACTAAACAGCACATCGATTACTCGAGATATTGTTTAAGAGTTACTACTCTCTTTGGATAATGAACTAGAATAAAAGATAACATTCTCTCTTAAGTCTCTATTTATCCTTCCTTGCACTATTGTAGTTGCCTTCTAGCAGTTGAGGAAGTAGCTCGGTAAACAAATAAAACGATTGAAAACCTACCCAAGTTCTTGTAAAGTGATACTGGTCTATGATCTGTAAGAAGCTAACTTGTTACAATGCTTTCTTGTTTGTAAGGTTGGTGCTAAGGATCACCAGAGATTTCAAGCATCATATGCCACCATTCTTAAGGCCCACATGACTGCTTTGAAGAAGAGGGAAAGGAAAGACCGGAAGAAATCGACAGAGGCAGAGAAGAAAGAAAGCACTTCAACCACTAAATCTAAGAAACTTTGATTTCTCCTTTTGTGTTTCTCATTGATTTGCAATTGCTGCTTAAGAGTTGAATTTTGAAAGCTATTGAAAGATCTAAAAGATTTTGACTTGTGTTATAATAGAGATTTTGGTTTGCATTTGCTTTTCCCTCGAGAATGTTCATCGTGTATAAATAAACCAATTCCATACAAATGTACGAACATAAATCCAATTCAAAGAAACTGATTCTAAATTTCAAACACTAAGAAAAAAAACTCAATTGTTATTATGGATCTCTTCCTGTTCCTAACCTAGTAAGATACCTCATCAGAATTTGATTCCACATAAGCTTCATCAGAATTTGAATCAACATAAGCCTTGATAACACGTCTGTACTTCTCAGGGCTATCATACCAGGTTGGTGTGTTGATGATCGCCTTTTCTAGCCAATACTCATCATACACTCTTTGCCTCGACATCTTCTCCAAGAATCCGTTCCAACTATCCATGGCTCGGGTCAATCGAACAGTCTTAGGTCTTCCCATAAGAAACCTAATGTAATCCCTTGCAAGCTTGACCAATTCCTCCCCAGTGATAATGTATGTGTACTGCAAAAACAAAGATATATTCCATCAAAGCAAGATACGATATTTGAAGTTCAAATCTTTCCTGAAATTTGTGTCATTTACCAAAAAGATGAAGCCTAAGGTCGCCAAAACCACTTGCAAAGTTTCATCTGCGATCCCAGCAAGACCACCATCTTCTCCTCCTGACCCTTCAGGACGCTCCTCACCATTTCCACCACCGCCACCACTGCCTCCTCCACGTGGAGGCATGTTGCCGCCACTGTCAGTATCATAAAAGTCTTTCTTCTGTATCTGCTCTCGCAACATATCTTCAACCGATTTCTTCCCCATAGCTTTCTCTATTGCTTTCCATGGCGATATCTGATAACAAAATTCATTACAACAATCACTAAGAACAAAATTGAAAAAATAAGAAGAACACACTTATCATCAGCAAACAGAACAGCAAAGTTCTTAGAAACAAACACAAAAGAAATCACTCTCCAGTTGCAAAGTAAATTCATTTACAGGCAGAAGAACTTAACATGAGGAAAAAGCATCTGACCTCATCACTACCATCAGGTTTATCTTTCCCACCAAATAAGCACACAGCAGAACTTTGTTTCGATTTCCCAGTAGGTAAACGACGGCGATGATCAAGAAGAGGCGAAAACTGAGTAGACACTGCAGCAGTAGCTCGAAGAGTAAACGAGGTACGCGGGAAGTGATCAAAGCGTACTGAAGACCTAATAGGTACACTGGAGATGCAATTTGGTCGTGTTATCCTTGCAGGATAGTAGGATGGTCGAAAACAATTAGCCTGAGTAAAGCTCATCTTTTATCCCAATGTTTCTCTTAATGCAATCACTTTCTGAAAAGAAAACAAATCAACAGCAAACAACGAACACAACCAATTAGAACCCAACATTGACCAAAACAAGGATTCTTCTGGGCATGTTCAGAATTTGAGTATATCCATTTCTAATCCAAATTCGGAGAAAAGAACAAATCTTTGGGATAATTATATCGTAGTCATAGAACAATAAGCAATATAAGTAACCAGAAACCAATAACTTCGAATGTGATAGAATATAAAGGCACTGGTTCGGTAAATATAAGGTAAGAACACTGAGCAAGCTCGCAAGAAATTGGAATATCATAGAGAAAGGAGAGTAAGAAACCATAAATCTACCTTTTCGAAGCTTTGATGAGACAGAGACTTTCGAAACCCTAGTTTCGCTTGGAGAGAAAGAATTCAATTTTTTTTCCCCTTTGCGTCGTCCTGAAACACAACGGAGGAGCCGAAACTCTGTGAGAGATGAAGCGATCGACAAAAGTTTTTATCTATCTTGAAAGATGCAGCTTAACGGCGTCGTTTTTCACTTGAGCTCCGATGGTTCTAGAGTCTCTAGACCAGGGTTGGTAAGACTAAACCGCTTTTTATTGATATGCTGGTTTAATTTTGACGCATGACTATTTGGAAATTGCAATAATTGAGTTGGATTTTTCTAATTTTGGTTGATTTTGATTTATAAATAGAAACATTTTGGCTTCACTAGTCATTTTTCTCACAATTCCATACAATTTTTGTTAAAAATCAAAGTAAGACTTTAAAAGAACGTTCTAAATGCTATATTAGTTGACCAAAAAAAATGCTATATTAGCTAACAATATCGTTTGAGCTAATTAACAAAAACTTGGAACTATTCAATAGAAAAATCTCAAACGTTTGAACTAATCTAAACTTGATTATCTCAATCAAGTTTTTATGAGAATGATTTTCATCCAAGTAACTTGGCTCTTTAAAATTTTGATTACATATTCGTTTTTGATCTGATCTATGACCGACATGGAATTTCTCATAACGACAAGAGAAAAAACTGTGTCATTGACTTTTGTTAAGTGGTACAAAGTGGCATTGACTTTGACTCAGAAAAAGCCAATCAATAATCGTGAAAGATGTCTAACACTGATCAATATTTCAATTTGAATAGACCAAATTTACACTATAAATACATCAACACACCTTCTTCATTTCTTCACACAACACCCTCCATACACAAAATGGCTACCCTAAGAGCAATGTTGAAAAACGCTTTCATCCTTTTTCTCTTCACCTTAACCATCATGGCAAAAACCGTGTTTTCGCAACAGTGCGGTACAACCGGATGTGCAGCCAACTTATGTTGCAGTAGATATGGATATTGTGGCACCACAGATGCCTACTGTGGTACCGGGTGCCGAAGTGGACCTTGCAGCTCCTCAACCACACCTATCCCACCAACTCCTAGCGGTGGTGCAGGCGGTCTAAACGCTGATCCTCGTGATACAATTGAAAATGTTGTCACACCAGCATTTTTTGATGGTATCATGAGCAAAGTCGGAAATGGCTGTCCAGCGAAAGGGTTCTACACTCGCCAGGCTTTCATTGCGGCTGCCCAATCGTTCGACGCCTATAAAGGAACCGTCGCTAAGCGTGAGATTGCCGCTATGTTGGCTCAGTTTTCTCATGAATCTGGAAGTAAGTTCTTTATAAACCCTTCTAGTTCTACTACATGAATGCATGTATACTAATTATTTAATTAAGCAAATTAATGAATTATTATTATCAAGAATATTATTACACTAATTAAGCACCATAATGTTTCTTGGGTAAGTTAACAAATCATTTCTTTTATCATTAAAATTCATACATATTCATTCTCTATTATAAATAACGATCTTCTTTTACGTTATGCAAGGTTTTTGCTACAAAGAAGAAATAGCTAGAGGGAAATACTGCTCACCGAGCACTGCGTACCCTTGTACACCGGGAAAAGACTACTACGGCCGCGGTCCAATCCAAATCACATGGAACTACAATTACGGTGCAGCTGGAAAGTTCCTCGGACTCCCTCTCTTGACTGATCCAGACATGGTGGCTCGTAGCCCCCAAGTTGCCTTTCAGTGTGCCATGTGGTTCTGGAACCTAAATGTTCGTCCAGTCTTGGACCAAGGCTTTGGAGCCACCACTAGGAAGATCAATGGTGGTGAATGCAACGGTAGGCGTCCTGCAGCCGTGCAGAGCAGAGTAAACTATTACTTGGAGTTCTGCAGGACGCTTGGGATCACTCCTGGAGCAAATCTTAGTTGCTAAAGATGTTAAAATGTGGTTCGTATGACACGGTTTCATAGTATAAGTGTGGTCGTTCACGTGTGAGTTTATAACTAAAGGTGTCGAATAAAAAAGATTATGCGGTGTATCCTAATGTACCAATGTGTTGTTTGAATCGGTTGTCACAGAATGAAGTATATCAGGCTATCAGCCAATCCATAATAAACGCATTTACTAAATTTCAACCTTTTTTCTGGTTAATGGTTATCCAATTTTACAGAGGATAGTGTTTGAATTTTTTCCCTGGGAACAAATTACATAAGCTGAAACTTCAGAGAAAATTCTTTACGAATGAAAGAAAAAGTGTGAACAAATGGTAAATTTTATAAAAGATTATTTGTCTAAGTGGTTCCTTCTAGTGATTCTCGATTCACCATTTCGTCAGACACTTGTAAGGATGATATATAATAATTAAAAATGTAACCAGATGGTTCTAAGTGTCAGAAAGTGAGAATATTAAGAGGGAACCACTGCCGAGTAATGTATATTTGTATGATGACAACAGTTGTAAAATTTCCATAACTAAGACCGATCGATAAATAGGCCTAAAAAATGTATGCATATTTGAATGAAATAAGATATTGACAGTTTAAAAAATGAAGGAAAAGTAATTCAAACTTTTTTCAATATATACGGATCAGGATATTCACGGAAAAACGGTCTATTTCCCCACGAGAAGTACCGCATCATGCCAGATAGAGCCCAAACTTTAACTCCGGTCTACATGTCCATGAAAACAAAGTTTTAAACATATTTCTCCCCGAAACGTAAGTTCTATAGCTAAATCTCCCCGAATTAATACTTCGAGATCTATTAATCCATATATCTGGGTTTTATCGGTTATTATTTATTTAACCGTTTTTAACCAAAGAAAACCTGATTTTAACCGGATTAAACACAAACCCAATCACCTTCTTCCTCTTTCCTCTCCTTCTTCTCTTCTTCACCCTATTTCACGTTATGGGTTTTGTTTTTTTTTCTCAAAATTGGAATTCCACTTTCTTTTTATGATTAAACCACTTATGATTAAGTTTTAATTAGGCAAAATCCCAGAACCTATCTTAAATAATTCAGATTCATGAGCGTCTTTTCTAATACCAATTATGAAGGACGCTTTTAAATTTAGAAACCCATAATCTCATAATAATCTCATAGCTGAAGAAACACAAACCCATAATATCATAAAAATCTACTCAAAAAAACTAACAAAAATCTCATGTTGCCGCAACACCACTCCTCGTCCAAGAATTAGCTCTTTCACCACCACCACTACCTTTAATAACTGCCGATTTCCCTCTTCTTCATGCTATCAAGCCAATGATGATACTTCTTATCAGCTTCTTCCTCAACAAAACTAGATCTTTTCACTTATTCTTCTTCTTCTTCCCATCCATGTTGTGTGTATTCACCTTCACCACATCGAATCCATAAAATAACAGAGTTTGAGGAGAACTTGAAATCACGAATTCACGATTAAGAAACTCGAATTTGAAGTTACATAAAAGCAATTGACAAAAATGAGTGAATTTACAGGAAATCAATAAACTGAACGAAGGATGAGGAAAGTCTCTTTATACTTGCATCCAAGATCGATTATTGATTTCATCAGAAAAAAGTTAGTCTGGTATTGTTTTTAAACGAAGAGAATCCAAGCAAAATTTCAGGTGAAGAAGAAGCGTTGGATCGGAACGTTAATAGGTCGGCGGGTTCGGGTTAATTTTTGATAATTTTGGTTTAGTTTTGGTTAAAGTTTGTTTTCAAATGGTTAAGACTGAATTGGTACATTAAACCGACAAAAACCAGATATATGGGTTAATAGATCTCGAAGTATTAATTTGGGGAGATTTAGCTATAGAACTTACGTTTCGGGGAGAAATAAGTTTAAAACTTTGTTTTCATACACATGTAGACCGGGGTTAAAATTTGGGCTCTATCTGGCATGATGCGGTACTTCTCGCAGTAGTTTGAACTAAGAAATATCTTTAAAATAACAAAATTTCAGAAAAAATGGTCCACACACATGTAAAATATCGTGGACTTACAAATGAGACTGAGAGCGTACGTACGTATAGATGCATCAGAATTCATGTACAATATCAAGAGGGCCTCTTTCGATGACTTCTTATTTGTCTCTGTTTACAGGAGGACCCCTCTACTGCTTTTTACCAGTCAAGACTCTTAATCTCTTAGATCATAGAATCTATGAAAAAACTGTTGTCATGAAAACATTTTTTTTTTCATTTTTGAGTTGAAATGTAAATGATGTTTTCATTATGGAAAATGAAAAGCTATTTAAAAAATTTAATGAATAATATATAAGTTTTTTTAGGATTATAAAATACTTTATTTTTGGTTTTGGATAATGGTTTTCTGTTTTATAACAACAACTTACATGGATATAGAGTTTTTTTCAGATCAAAACTAGATTAGCCCTTTTCAGACCAAGAAGCAAAATTGGCAAAGGAGGCATAATAGTTATGTGATATTGACTCTCACGTCACGGCCGTTGTTGTTCGCTGTGAAACCAAGTTTGAAGCCAGTGGAAACCTATAGTTCGTAAATTGTGTGAGTGATGGAATTGGATGTTCTATTCCTTATGGTGAAGTCTATATTTTTGAAAACTTGATCTGAGGCTCTTCGTTTGCGCCTGCACTAAGTCTATATGTGTAGAATGTAGGGTAGATAAAAAAATCTAAATTGAATGTGATGTTCCTTTTTCTAAATTAATAATGTATACAATATCTCATATATATATGAAGAGTTTTATGATGATGCGAAAGCGAGCTAGCCGAAAAATAGAACTAACGTTTCGTTTATAGTCTGTAGTTAGTTAAGTTTGACGTAAACATTGATCTTGAAGGCATGGTTCAGACCACTTTTTAAAATACCTTTAAAGTTACTAGTATAGCGGAAAAAAAAAATTTGATTAACATCTGGTTCAAATTATAAAATTAAACATTTTTTATACAGAAAAATTGGAAATAGTTTTAGATAAAAAACAATACCAATTAGCACATGAAAAATAGCGGCTACTGAATAAAATAAGTAAAAACATAAGCTCACTCAAGATCAAATCCGATTTGAGTTAAAGTATTGCGATAGTCAAGATTAGATTTGATCTGTGTATCGTGGAATCATCCTAAATGTTATAATTTAAGATTACGAATCAAACAAACACATCTTGAAAACAACCACATGGCTGTTAAAAACAATTAGTATTACTATTAACTAACTTCTTACATCTTGAAAAAACAAAGAGTTCCTTCACATGAGGCCATGAGCATGTGACATGCTTGAGTTGACTTTGAAATTTGAATGGATAGGGCCACGTCAACGCATTCAAGGATCCTTAATTAGCGCTTAAGTAAAACCTCTTTATTTGTCGTGACTCGCGAACCCCTTTTTTATTAACGTTTTAGTCAACACAACATTTCATTAATGATAATTCTACTACTATTAGTTTGCAATGTTAACTAAACTCTTTTTACGTGAGAAAACTTAAGATTATCATTTCCAGACCACCGCAAGTTCCTTGAAAAGATTGTTATATATATAACAGCTGCATATCTTAATACGGATTTATGGGCTTTAATTTGAAATCAATTGTATCAAATAGGTTTGAAAAAAAAAATCGTATCACATACCTTTATTTTTTGAGTGTAGTATAAGCAAGCAATATTGATGAATGCGTGAGTCTGCAAAATTTAACCCCAAAAAAAAAGTAAGCAACAATATATATTCAGCAATCATGTTAGAAAGTATTTTAATCATGTTGAACTGAACGATCTCCGCGCTAATTAGTATTCCTAAGAGACACCAATCAGAAACTATTGGATAGTTCGACGGTTTAGAATTTGTCCAGTTGAGAATGGTTTTCAAACTATTTTATAAAATTTTTTTAGCGAATTTCTAAAGTTAAGTTGACCAGCACATCTTGTGGTTAAATGTTTCACTCGTCGTTGAAAAAGTCTTTTCAACAAAATCTTACTTTCTGGATATAATTAATATCATATGTACAAAAATTGATTAATGGGTCTTAAACTATTTCATGTATTTACTATTTAGATAGAGACGTTTAAAAAAAAACTATTTTCGTGTCTTTACTATTTAGATAGAGATTACACGACATGGAAATAATAGTACATGGTCAAGTTTATATACGGACGACTCTCATGAAATCCTACAACAAGAAAACAAAGCAACATATAGTATAATGTGAAATATACACTGTTAAGCAACATATTACGTATTATAGTTATTTTTATGTTAATGACGTACAATGTACAAATTCTAGTATTCTTCACCTGAATTATTTGATGCTAAACTACGTACGTCGTGGTTATTTTCATTGTTCTTTAATTAGCCATCTCGAAATATAATTATTTCAATGTTACAAGATTTTAGTCGCTCTAATAGGATGTTTATGAATTTAAACCGACCCAATCCGACTTGTTTTTTCTTCTAAAAAATATTATCTTGAAAATGATTTTATTAAATTCGTTTTCGTCTTAGTCTAATTCAGCTATAAAGTATAAACGTTATGACCAAGTCCATAATCAAATCATCATAGTATTTCTCCTTAATCACAACTACAAGAAAAGGAAATGGGTCATGACTTTCTTATAAAACATTAACTAAGATTTGACCAAACATAATTTTGTATTATCAATATTACACCATAAATACGGCCACATATCCTCCTAGTTTCTTCACACAACTCTCCCCTCAAAACATTCCATCAAAGGAAAAAAATGGCGACACAAAATGCGATTCTGAAAAAAGCTCTCATCATTTTCCTCTTTACTCTAACCATCATGACAGGAACCGCGTTTTCACAAAACTGTGGTACAAACGGGTGTAAAGGCAACATGTGCTGCAGCAGGTGGGGATATTGTGGTACCACAAAAGCCTACTGTGGCACTGGGTGCCAGAGTGGACCTTGCAACTCTAAACCTAAACCTACTCCGACTCCAAGCGGTAGTGGCGGTCTAAATGCTGGTCCTCGTGGTACCATAGCAAGCGTTATCACACCAGCGTTCTTCAACAGCATCATGAGTAAAGTCGGAAGCGGTTGCCCAGCGAAAGGGTTTTACACTCGCCAGGCTTTCATCGCAGCCGCTGAATCGTTCGCAGCCTACAAAGGAACTGTTGCTAAGCGTGAGATTGCCGCCATGTTGGCTCAGTTCTCTCACGAATCTGGAAGTAAGTTCACCGTTTACTACATTCTATTATTCTTTTTATGTATCAGAAAATGTCTAAAAAGGAATTATTAAAGTATTATCATGTTTAAAAATTTATATAAATATCTGATTTATCAGTTTGCATTAAAAACTTTATTTTGATAATTGAAGAAAAATATAGAGACAGGAATATTTTCCTCATAAGAAATAAGGATTTGCTAGCTATATATATTACCAAAATGTGTTCCAAGAATGTGTCTAAAACAAGTTTAAAATAAAGTTTATCTGTTTGGTTATGTAAAGGTTTTTGTTACAAAGAAGAAATAGCCAGAGGAAGGTACTGCTCACCAAGCACAACATATCCTTGTCAACCCGGAAAGAACTACTATGGTCGCGGTCCGATCCAAATCACATGGAACTACAACTATGGTGCAGCCGGAAAGTTCCTTGGACTTCCTCTCTTGAAGGACCCAGATATGGTGGCTCGTAGCCCAACTGTGGCTTTCCAGTGTGCCATGTGGTTTTGGAACAAGAATGTGCGTCCGGTTTTGAGCCAAGGGTTTGGTGCAACCACGAGGAGGATCAACGGTGGTGAATGTAATGGTGGGCGTCCAGCTGCAGTGCAGAGCAGGGTTAACCATTACTTGGACTTCTGCAAGAAGCTTGGGGTCACTCCTGGAACCAATCTCTCATGTTGAAGACACTACTAGTTTATGAGGGTTTTTCATTAATGTCGTCTGGTTAAGAATTTCGTATCGAATAATAAAGTGAAGTCGAAAATACTAGAACTTATAAAATTTGTAAGAGATTAGAAGTTATATTGTGTGGTTGATGTCTCTTAAGGTAACTATATTGTGTGTTGTTTGTATCCGCTCGCTAGCATAAGTAATAAAGATGGAAGTATTATCCAATCAATATATTGGTTTCCCTGTGTTTCACACTAGACTAGTATACATGCATATAAGTAACGAAAATTACTTTTCTTCTATCATCACATCTTTTCTTCTATCATCAGTTCATCACATCTTTTCTTATTAAGTTTTAAAGAAAAGAAATTAGAGTACTAGCGGAACCAAACGAGGCTTGTGATTGATGATAACAACCAAAACAAATAAAAAAGAAGAGGAATAATGTTATAGATCACATATGATCCGATCATTTCTAACCGTCATGAAATTCATCGTAGATATGACAACATAATTATTAAGGATGTGCTAGTCTTTGGGTAACATTTTATGCTATTGTTAGATTCTGTAAAAATAAACTAGTGTTTTTGTTTTGGGATTGGCTTAAACTGGAGGCCATACTGGTTACTTGGTGATCTGAATCTAATTTCCTAAGAACCACCTTCGATTTTGTTTTTTTAATGATTCTTTAATTATTCCACATGTTTATATAATTTGCTCCTTTTTAAGTGCATCTGAAAGTCATAGGGATGGAACATTGATAACAAAGCAACAGATTGTCACGTGAAAGATTAATTCTAGTTTCAGCTTCTCAAAGTCCAGGGTTAATAGTTGACTTGCGAATTTATAGTGTTCAAATATATAGTAGCTAGATCTTGTGGATATTAATATATGTAGTCTTCCTTAAATTTCTAGCAAAAGCTTAAGTATTTAAAATATCAAGAATATATTAAATCAATTACAAATCGACTGATTTTGAACTACAAATATGTCCACAAGCCCCTCATGTTCACAAAATCCCCATTTCCTAACACTCATTTGCTATAACAAAATGACCATCAAAAACGTCATTTTTTCCCTCTTCATTCTAGCAATTTTGGCCGAGACCGTGTTCTCGCAGAACTGCATGGATACTAGTTGCCCTGGCCTTAAGGAATGTTGCAGCAGATGGGGTTTCTGTGGCACCAAAGATGAATACTGCGGATTTTTTTGTTTCAGTGGCCCTTGCAATATCAAGGGAAAATCATACGGATACGACTACAACGTTGATGCCGGTCCACGTGGTAAAATAGAAACCGTTATCACATCAGCGTTGTTCGATAGCATCATGAGCAAAGTCGAAAGCAACTGCTCGGCAAAAGGATTCTACACTTATGAGGCTTTCATTACTGCTTTCAAATCTTTTGGAGCTTACAAAGGAAAGGTGGCTAAACGTGAGATCGCTGCTATATTGGCTCATTTCTCATACGGATCTAAAAGTAAGTTCATTATATTATTAAAAACCAAAAATAAAAAATTTGCATTGGCGTTTTTACCTTTAATGCGTAAGATATTTGAAAATCATGGATGCATGCAATTTTGGTTTTTTGGAAGCTTAAAGATAATACATTTTATTTTTACGTAAAGGTTTTTGTTACAAAGAAGAAATATCGAACGAGAGATATTGTTCAAAGAGCAAGAAGTACCCTTGTGAACCGGGGAAAAACTACTATGGTCGTGGTTTGCTACAATCAATCACATGGAACGAGTATTACGGTGCCGGCAAGCACCTCGGGCTACCTCTACTGAAGGATCCAGATCTGGTGTCTCGTAGTCCAGAAGTTGCTTTCAAATTCGCAATGTGGTTCTGGAATAGAAACGTGCGTCCCGCTTTGTACTTAGGATTTGGAGAAATCACAAAGAGAGTTGATGGCCGTGAATGTGGTAACTGGCGTCGCGATGATACGAAGAACAAAGTTAAGCAATACATAGAGTTCTGCGAGATGCTTGGAGTAACTCCTGATCAAGGTCTCGATTGTTAAAGTCATTAGTGTGATGGAAATACTTTTAAATTAATAATAACTAATTTGATTGACCTATGGAACATATATATATTTGGTTTAAACTTTTCAAGATTTTATTTTGATAGTTACTTTTCAAATATCGGAACTCCAAACCAACGGCAAAAATCCATTTGGAAAACGGAATTAGTTTCCAGTACTAAATAGAAATATCGATCATATGCATGTAGCATTACGAGGGCTGGTTTGGCTTGATCTTTATGACATCATTTATTGGTATGTTTTCTCTGGTTGTATAGCTGATGCTTTCCTTTTATTTTCAATGAATTTTCGGACCAAATTAAAAAGTGAAATAGGGTAATAGGTTTGAGGATGATCGATTTACAAACTCACTAAGTTTGGCGATCGAAACACAAAAACCATAAAATTTGGAACTCTTTAAAGACGTAAACAAGATGAAAACTTTTATTCCATAGTCACAAAGTTTAAAATTGAATTTCAAATCGTTTGGACGTTTCGATTTAACATAAGCCATTTAATTTATTATTCATCCTTCCATTTCTATGTACTAGTCAATGTTGCTTATATTTTGTTTGCTAACAGATTAAGAAAAAAACAAAAGACAAAAACTCAAGAAGATATTTATTTTTTAGCCTTGGTAGATGGAAAGTCATTAGTTAGCATTAGGAATATGCAATAATGTTAGGCCATGGCTTTTGAATAATTGACAATACATGTTAAATAGTAGTACACCGCAGCCTCTAAGTGGAAAAAAAAAATTGTATAAATTAATTAATTCATTTCTACCATATAAAAAGGTTCCTTCCAAGTGGTCTACGAATACCCGAAGATATTGGACTTTTTTAGTTACCAGTACAGCTGAGGTGACCATCCTAGAAGGAAAATAAATGAAGAGATTATAGACTATCTTCAGTAATGTATGTGGATTTGTTGACGAAAAACAAAATTATACAATATATAGACTCGAATAATCAGGCAGTGTGCATGAATGTCTATATGAAACTTAAGATCATTTTATAATAAGATACACCTACGAAAAACTCTACTTTAAGATGAAACAATGAGTCCCAAATAAATTTGAAAGAATGAGTTAGTACCCAGCGAATCTGTCCTTTTATTTAATTGAGCTAATATTACTGTTAAGGGAATATGAATTGTCTTCATCTCGTAAAGTTTTTATTACTATTAAACAATATACATACGAATTTGAATTTTGATACTTATATGATGACGATGCTAACAAAACAGAAAACAATGGTTAGCGTATCTACATAATTCAACAGTAACAGCTGGTTATATGTGAAATAAGCATAAAACAAAGCCTGAATTTCTTTGATAGTGAGCACGAGTCATTATTATCCAGCGAGTACGTTGATTAATTTGAGATTTTATAGTAAGAACTTTTCTTAAGAAGTATAATTCATAAGAACTAATTGGAAGTGCAATTCTAGCGTTAGAATGTGTGGATTTAGAATTGCACTTCCAATTAGTTCTTATGATCAATTGTTTTTCTTTGACAATAACTTCATTTTAATGAGTAAATACAGTTTCTTTGACAATAAATCGAAAAACAAAACACAGTCATCTTATTTATCTACTTCTCGTTTCTTTTTATTCCTAATGCTAACTCGCAACGAATTCGTGGTGATTCAGTACTTGATAGACTTAGCATGAAGTTAAGAACTAAGGTTTGAGTAATTTCATTGCGATTGAAATCATTATAATTGATCATTATGATTATCTCTTAAACTTTAAAAATTTCCACGCGGCGACTCGAGTTTTAAAAAATCATTGAAAAGAATGAGTTGGTTGTTGAATCATACGATTCCTGAAAGTCCGGACCAGTGAGGCAGTGACCGAGCCGGAACGCACAACGTCCGGTGCAGTTGTCACTTCCACCAGAAAAGGCGAAACCAAGAGCTTTGAATTGAATAGTCAAAAATAATTGCTTCTACTCTTCATTCTTCAACGTATGCAACGTAACTTGTATGATTGTGCATTTATCATTTTTTATCGGCAAATTTTAGCCTTACACAAAAGACATAATAAAGTATCATGGCCTTTTTTGTTGACATTGTCCTTCTCTTGTCAACAATCTTCCTGGTTTTAAGATACATATGGATGGTTCAGAATGTCATATAGTATAATCTATTACTCTACACTTTGATTGATGACATTCTTATTCCGATTTTTATCCAAGTCTTTTATTAGATGAAAATCAACTGTTATTTTATAAAAAAAATAAATAGTGGATTTAAAGTGATTTGAGTGACATACATTAGGTGAAATTTGAAGGAATTTCTTAGTTAAAAAATCAAAGATGCAAATCTTATAGTTTTAGGTGAGATTTTAGAGAATGTTAATAGCAATTTCCTAAAGTTCACTAAAACCATCTCAAAACTCATCAAAACTAAAATCACTCTCAATTCATCCTTCAATACAGCCCCTAAAACTGAGAATCATTTTTTGTCAACTAAAACTGAAATTCATACATTTGATGGAATTTGAGTAGCCGCCGGGTAATGGACCCAACCAAAGGCTCACATAGTCACATGGTACCAAGATTTATAGTGATATTATGCGACATCTCTCTACCACATAGTCACATGGCACCAAGATTTATAGTGACAATATGCGACTTCTCTACTTAGGGCCGGCTTTCAGAAACTCTAGAAGAACTAGCCACTGATCGACTATATTAGAGTAGTTAATTTTATCAATTACATTTGAAATGTTTATCTCTAGTAAGATAAATATCAAACAAACAAAACTTAATCCAAGGACTTGTCTTCATATCGTCTATTAAGAGTCGAATTTAAGAAATGAAAAATAAACGATTCAAGCTTAAGTTAGTTTTAGGAAAAAGACATACTGTTTGCTCCATATAGTTTGTACATGTATTAAATATAGAATAACAAAATATTTTAATGTTTGCTCCATTGACATTACATGTATTAAACAGTTTAATAGAAAAACGAACATTTTTGTTTGTTCAATCATTGGGAAATCATAGAATTGTTCAAAATATGAAACAAAAGTGAGAAATATCAATTAATATAATAGTTCTGTTTAACAAGAAAATTGAATTTAGACCAAGTCCACAATATTCATCTTGAGTAAGAACACGACCAAAAGTCAAACTCGTTTCGAAATACATAAATATGTACCCCGCTATACAAAAAAGAAAAAGACATTTACATCCACTTATCCCAATAGACAAATGACCAAACTACCCAACATCTACCCCTATATATACCTCACCACCTTTGCCCTCTCAACCACAAACAATAACACAAAACATGGCTTTCACAAAAATCTCCTTAGTCCTTCTTCTCTGCCTCTTAGGTTTCTTTTCTGAAACTGTCAAGTCTCAAAACTGCGGTTGCGCTCCAAACCTCTGTTGCAGTCAGTTCGGTTACTGTGGTACCGACGATGCATACTGCGGTGTTGGATGCCGATCAGGTCCTTGTAGAGGTAGTGGAACCCCGACCGGAGGGTCGGTCGGTAGCATTGTGACACAAGGTTTCTTTAACAATATTATCAACCAAGCTGGTAATGGTTGCGCGGGGAAAAGATTCTACACCCGTGACTCTTTCGTTAACGCCGCTAATACTTTCCCCAACTTTGCCAATTCTGTTACCAGACGTGAAATTGCTACCATGTTTGCTCATTTCACTCACGAGACCGGACGTAAGATTTATGTCTTTCTTCTCTTCTATCTTTATATACTCAAAAATAAATTAATATTTTGTGTCTGTGTATACATCTACTTTAGTCATGACTCATTCGAAGTTTATAACTTTAGTAAACTAAACGAATGATTGGAGGATTTGATATTTTAAAACGTTTTGCATTATTTCAAAACAAATGAGGATTATATTATATTATTATAACACGTTAAGTATTTTAAGGAAAACAATTGGTTATAAGACCATATAAGATTAAACCTTTGATATTGTAGTAAGAAATGACATTTGACTTGATCTCAAGTAACTAAGATGATCCTAATCCTAAATAACTCTTCTGTTTCATGTGCATCTCCATACGTATTAGATTTCTGCTACATAGAAGAGATTAACGGAGCAACACGTAACTACTGCCAGAGCAGCAACACACAATACCCATGTGCACCGGGAAAAGGCTACTTCGGTCGTGGTCCGATCCAACTATCATGGAACTACAACTACGGAGCGTGTGGTCAAAGTCTCGGTCTTGACCTTCTACGCCAGCCCGAACTTGTGGGTAGCAACCCAACTGTAGCTTTCAGGACGGGTTTGTGGTTTTGGATGAATAGCGTAAGGCCGGTTCTGAACCAAGGGTTTGGAGCCACCATTAGAGCTATTAATGGAATGGAATGTAACGGTGGTAATTCCGGTGCAGTCAACGCAAGGATTGGATACTATAGAGACTATTGTGGACAGCTTGGTGTGGACCCTGGTCCTAACCTTAGTTGCTAAAAAACCTTTGAACCCAAACACGGACATATGTGACGTGGCATGTAATAAGTGAGATATACTAAAATTTCACACGTATGTACTTTATGTCGGGTCTCGGTGTTCCCTGCGTCACAAGCAAAAAATTGTTGTAATAAACTTGTGAAAGTGATTTTCTTTTCTTATGTGACTTCTTATGAAAGAGAATTTTAAGATTGATAGATGTTTGAGTTTGACACTTGCAGTATCTGATTTTGGGATACTCGCATAAATTGATATTATAATATTTTATAATCTTGTATTTATCACGCCAAAAACAAAAAGTTTTATAAAAAAAAACATAATGATAAACGTGTCATCACCACATTGGTAGTTTAATGGTTTTTAGATTGTTTTTGGTCAACATATGGATTCATTAGAGACGTATGCAGGATGCAGCCTAGCGTAATCAATGAGTCTGGTTTATGTTTGTGAACTTTTCAGAAAGAAAAAAAAAACTGATTTTATTAAAGAAAATAAGTACAAATGTTAGGAAATTTCGCAACGGTGATTTTTGTAGAAAATATGTTGTACACTTATTACGTTCACAATCCCCTCATATAATAATAAATGTTACCGTTTGGATTCTATCCGGTTAAATATAGAGGATCTATTATAGGATGTATAACTTTTTCTTTTTTTCTTTTTTAGGATGTATGACTTACTTATATATACAAGTCATATAGGATGTATGACTTGTATATATAAAACAACATCTATGTTATAAGTTCAAAGCATTTCATTTCGTATTTCAGATGATTTCAGTCCGCTATACGTATCTATACTCGATCTATTCATTGCAAATATTTTGAAGTTCAATGTTGAAAAGTCAAAACCATGGCAAACCATCGTACAGAGATTTATCATGAAAATATGTGTTGGCTTCTTTTAAGAGTCGGCTTTTAGAAAATGCTCGAGAGAAGAGGGGCAATTGATTGGGGACTCGGTTTGTATTATTGTAATTAATCAAGGAACACTCCAATATTTTTTTGGATCGTTTAGTAATAAGTAGTCAAATTCAATAATTTTTTCAGGTTCGATGTTCCAAGCCGTCGACAATTTTCTAACATCGCACTTCAAAAATTACCACATTTATATTTTTTGGTTAACATAATATTATTATTTGTGAAGGGCGGCTTTTCTTAGTTTCATTAACATACCGACTTTAAAAAAACAAAAAAACAAACCGACAGTTATCTATAAAAAAATAAAATATATCCTACAACTTTTTTATTCATTAGTTCCAAATTCAAAAAAAATGTGTAACCATGTAAATTAAAAGATCCTAATTCAACCAATTATTTTTCCAACTACAGTACAATTCCAATCTACCAGGTTTTTTTTTTGTTTTTAAAAGAAAATTCATTTTTTTTTTTTTTTTTTTT
>Ga0041059_1000650_pt1 | contig 26935 bp, 23 predicted proteins | sample AraColnosormetaG_FD_56232 | JGI IMG/M metagenome (GOLD analysis project Ga0041059, IMG submission 56232) | Arabidopsis roots microbial communities from North Carolina, USA - Col MF nosort | ecosystem: Host-associated > Plants > Roots > Unclassified | place: USA: North Carolina | collected... | reverse complement strand
AAGCATTTGAATTTAAAAAAAAAAAAAAAGCAAAGAAGAGATGAACCAACGTAATCGGTCAACCAGGCAGTGCTGTTGCAATGGCGCATTGCAGAGATGTTTCTTGGAGGTTTCCCAGAGGAACTGAGATTCGTCATTTTGTCATCTGCGACTTCCAATGTGTTGATCATCGGAGAAACTTCAGTCACCGGTGCCATTTCCAGATTCCGATCAAAAGCTTTCTTTTTTTGTCAGAGTCATCTCTTTTAAATTATAAAAATAGCTTCTTTCTTCTTCTTCCTCCTTATTTTACTCACCAATCAGCTCTCTGGATGCCACGTGTGCTTCCAATCTCCATATTTTTTTTTTAGTTTGAATATAAAAGAGAATTAAATCTTTTATTAGTTTCCCATTAGCGAAAGATGAAGATTGTGTCTGGGTTTTACTCTCAAGCAAACCCATTTCTTTTTGGTGGTGTCGTCGGAGTCTTTGTATCATTTTACTTAGAGAACCCTAATGGTACATTTTTTCATTTCTGCTCCGATTTTTGTTGGTTTGTTTGTTGCTATCTACTTTACAGAAAATGACAACATTTTTGTGAATTTCGGTCTCTATAGTGCTACAATTAGCCATTAAACAATTGCAAAAGCTCGCATTTGTAGGGGTATTAGATAGCAAAAAAAGTGTTGACTTGAGATGTTTGTTTATGCGCACTAACTCGATTGTGTAAAAGCTGAGTTTTTTTTCAAGTATCTATCATCTGAGTGGTCTTTTTGGTATTTGAAGGAGCTTCTGATTTTGATGTGGAAGTAATCATATGAGATTGATAGTAAGTTGGGGAGATATGAATTGATGGTTCCACTGAGACACAAGGATATGAGTGAGTGAGAGTTGAATCTGTGAACGAGTTATGGACTGTATGCTTATGACACTGTATGGCTGCTTGCTTACGCCATTGATGATTTTGAGAGCATCTTACAGGTTGACAGAATCGGCTTAACCGCTAGGATAAAGTTTACTAGAGACAGGAACCTTGTAAATCCAGCTTTTGATTTGCTTAATGTCATTGGCACTGGTTACAGGACCATTGGTTACTGGTATAATAATTTAGGCTTGTCTGTGACGCCGACTGACGAGCTGGAGAACACATCCTTTTCGGGACAGAAGCTTCATAGTGTTGTCTGGCCATGACAGAATTTGAACAATGGAAGGCATTTGAGGAGTGGAGTTCCAAATCGTTCCGAAGAGGTTGTCTCAGTCAAAAGCAACGGGATGATCTCTGGCTTCTGTGTTGATGTTTTCATTGCTGCTCTCAACTTATTACCTTATGCAGTCCCGTTTGAGCTTTTAGCTTTTGGGAGTGGTCATGACAATCCAAGCAACTCTGAGCTAGTGCGCTTGATAAGGACTGGGGTGAGTACATAAGCACTCTTTTAGAACTTGTTTTGATGATCCCTCTGTTAGCATAACTCAATAATAAGTATACCTCTTTGTTGATCAAAACTCTGTTTGTAAAATAGTAAATCATTTCGATTAATGAATATTTAAAGTTTAATATTTTATTAGTTTCTCTTCTTCTTTTTGTCACTTTCATCTTCCTCAGTCCTCACGCTTGTACATATTATACAGTAGACAAAAGCTTGAACGAAATATGAAGGTTGTGTCTGGCTTTTTGATCAACCTTTGAATCAATTTCCAAAACCCTTAAGGTATACACTTTTTTTTATCTCGGTCTCTATGGAAAAGCTTTGATTTTGTGAATCTGGGTTTCTTTCTTTCTACATTTAGCCAATTATCACTTTTTAGGGTATAGAAAGCCAAAAAAGGTGTTCACTTGAGAGTTTCTTTTTGCGCACTAACTTGATTGCGTGAAAGCTGAGATTTTTCATCTGAGTGGTATGTTTAGTATTTGAAGGAGCTTCTCACTGTGATGTGGAAGTAATCATATGAGATTAGAAGTGGGTTGGGGGAAATATGAAGGATTTGAGTGAGTGAGAGTTGAATCTGTGAGTACCATTACATAAAGAAGATCTCCACTTTACACCTACTATAATGGGCACTCAATTACTTCCTCCACCATTGCCTCATGCTTAGTGAGAGAAAGTGACAGGTCAAGCATCTTTCTTCCCTCAAACATTCTATATCTGCTCGTAATGGTGGCTAAATTCAGTGACTTGACCTTCCTCTCTTTTTTACTTTGTGAAACAGGAATCTCCTGAAATTGAGAAGATGAAGTGGTTTCTGCTTATGCTCATCATCTGCAATGCTGTTCCTTTACAAGGACTCACCAAAATTGTCTCTGCGAGACCCCAAGTTGTGAACATCGGTTCGGTTTTCACATTTAATTCTCTCATTGGTAAAGTCATCAAAGTTGCTATGGATGCTGCTGTTGAAGACGTCAATGCTAGCCCCAGCATTCTTAACACCACTACACTTAGGATCATCATGCATGACACCAAATACAATGGATTCATGAGCATCATGGAACGTAAGTGAGACAACTCTGTGATTATTGGATGATTATTATGTGTTTGTCTGTCGAGGTTCAATCATTTCCTTTTTATGTTTTGCTCACGGATTATTCGAAAGGTCTCTACTCCTCTGGTCTTCTTTACCTTTGAATCAACTTTTTATGCTCGCTGATTCATTTTCATGTCTTGGATTGTTCTGCTATCTACTTTAGGTTATGATACTGCAACATGCAAGTATACTCATGTCCATATTCTGGTATCCGGTTAACTGACTGATTGTTTTATGTATCATATTAAAAGCTCTGCAGTTCATGGAATCTGAGACAGTGGCCATAATTGGCCCTCAGAGATCTACGACCGCCCGTGTAGTAGCTCATGTTGCAACAGAACTAAAAATTCCTATACTATCCTTCTCTGCCACAGACCCTACTATGTCTCCTCTGCAGTTCCCTTTCTTCATCAGAACTTCACAAAATGATCTCTTTCAGATGGCCGCCATAGCAGATATTGTTCAATTCTATGGTTGGAGAGAGGTGGTAGCAATATACGGCGATGATGATTATGGCCGAAATGGGGTAGCTGCCTTGGGAGACAGGTTATCAGAGAAGCGCTGCAGAATCTCATACAAAGCAGCTTTGCCCCCCGCACCTACCAGAGAGAATATCACCGATTTGCTGATTAAGGTAGCTTTGAGTGAGTCAAGGATTATCGTCGTTCACGCTTCTTTCATCTGGGGCCTAGAGTTGTTCAATGTGGCTCGGAATCTTGGTATGATGAGCACTGGTTATGTGTGGATTGCTACCAACTGGCTTTCTACAATTATAGACACAGACTCTCCTCTCCCATTGGACACCATAAATAACATTCAAGGGGTCATTACACTGCGCCTGCACACTCCCAACTCTATCATGAAGCAGAACTTCGTTCAAAGGTGGCATAACTTAACTCATGTTGGACTTAGCACTTATGCACTGTATGCTTATGACACTGTCTGGCTGCTTGCTCAGGCGATTGATGATTTCTTCAAAAAAGGTGGAAACGTTTCCTTTTCGAAGAATCCGATTATATCTGAGCTTGGGGGTGGAAACTTGCACCTTGATGCTCTGAAAGTCTTTGATGGAGGAAAGATATTTCTTGAGAGCATCTTACAGGTTGATAGAATTGGCTTAACCGGTAGGATGAAGTTTACTAGTGACAGAAACCTTGTAAATCCAGCATTTGATGTGCTTAATGTCATTGGCACTGGTTACACGACTATTGGTTACTGGTTTAATCATTCAGGCTTGTCTGTGATGCCGGCTGACGAGATGGAGAACACATCTTTTTCGGGACAGAAGCTTCATAGTGTTGTCTGGCCAGGACATTCAATAAAAATACCACGTGGCTGGGTGTTCTCGAACAATGGAAGGCATTTGAGGATTGGAGTTCCAAATCGTTACAGGTTCGAAGAGGTAGTCTCAGTTAAAAGCAATGGGATGATCACTGGCTTCTGTGTGGATGTCTTCATTGCCGCTATTAACTTATTACCTTACGCAGTCCCATTTGAGCTTGTAGCTTTTGGGAATGGTCATGACAACCCAAGTAACTCTGAGCTTGTGCGCTTGATAACGACTGGGGTGAGTACATAAGCACTCTTTTAGAACCTGTTCTGTTGATGGCTCTGTTGGTGGGTGTGTATTTGACATATTTTGTGGCTCAAAAATCTTTTTCACAGGTCTATGATGCAGGTGTTGGTGATATCACCATCATAACAGAGAGAACCAAAATGGCAGATTTTACTCAGCCGTATGTGGAGTCAGGGCTAGTGGTGGTGGCTCCTGTTCGGAAGTTGGGCTCCAGTGCTATGGCGTTCTTGAGGCCGTTCACACCCCAGATGTGGCTTATTGCAGCTGCGTCTTTCCTCATAGTCGGTGCTGTCATTTGGTGTCTTGAGCACAAACACAATGACGAGTTTCGAGGCCCTCCTCGTAGACAAGTGATCACTACTTTCTGGTGAAAACATAATAAGCTCCAACTGGATGAACGTAATTCCAAACACTACAATTTTTTCTCTGAAATATGTCGTTGTTTACTTGTCTTGCAGGTTTAGCTTTTCAACTCTTTTCTTCTCTCATAGTAAGTGTACTGCCCACACCCCCTATTCTATCTTAAGTTGTTTTCCATTTTTAAATTGGTTTCCAATTTTCTCTGCTGAATTTATACAGGAGAGACTACCACCAGCAACCTAGGAAGAATAGTGCTGATAATATGGCTATTCGTAGTTCTCATAATTAACTCTAGTTATACCGCAAGCCTCACGTCAATCCTCACAGTTCATCAGCTGTCTTCACCAATTAAAGGCATAGAAACTTTGCAAACAAACCATGATCCTATTGGGTATCCACAAGGCTCCTTTGTCAGAGACTATCTGATCCACGAACTCAATATCCATGTGTCAAGACTTGTCCCTCTCCGGTCTCCAGAGGAATATGATAAGGCCTTGAGAGATGGTCCTGGGAAAGGTGGTGTTGCGGCTGTTGTTGATGAACGTGCTTACATAGAGCTTTTCCTCTCAAACAGATGTGAGTTCGGCATAGTTGGTCAAGAGTTCACGAAAAACGGATGGGGATTTGTGAGTATTGTTCTGAATATAAACAACTCCCTACTTGTTTGATGATAGATAATTAAGGAAGAAACATCAGGAAGTTCTTCCATGCATAACTTTTTAGAATTTGATAATGCGATAGTGATTTATGATATGTATTTTTTCTCTCCCACTGTTCAGGCATTTCCGCGTAACTCGCCATTGGCTGTGGACGTCTCCGCTGCAATTTTGCAGCTATCAGAAAATGGAGATATGCAGAGAATTCGGGACAAATGGTTGCTTAGAAAAGCTTGCTCTCTGCAAGGCGCAGAGATAGAAGTGGATAGGCTGGAGCTTAAGAGCTTTTGGGGATTATTTGTGGTGTGTGGAGTGGCATGTGTTCTTGCTCTTGCAGTGTATACAGTGTTGATGATACGTCAGTTTGGACAGCAATGCCCTGAAGAAGCAGAAGGGTCGATCAGGAGAAGAAGCTCACCATCCGCGCGTATCCACTCCTTTCTCTCCTTTGTAAAAGAGAAAGAAGAAGACGCCAAGGCTAGGTCCTCTAGGGAAAGGCAGCTTGAAGATATCTCTGCAAATGGTTCAAGTCGCTGCAACTAAAGTATTTCCAGCAAATTAGTTGCACCAAAGAGACCTCATAATGGCTCTAGTATGTACATATCCCTCTTTGTTGTTACACTGTTTGTATTTAATCTCCTGGTGATTTGACTTGTACAACAAAAAAATAAAAATTTGGTTAATGTCTAGATCTCATCTCATGGTTACAAATGTGAAGAACTCCCAATTTGCAGCTACAACACCAAGAATCCAGGAAAGCTTTATACAGCCTGAAGAAGCATGCTAGAAGACCAAACAAATGGTATGGATTTGTTATTATTAATGTTCTCAACTTCAAATACAGCAGGAATGTTGAAAAAGACAGCAGAGAATAGAAAGTCATCCATCAGAGAGAAATGAAGCTGCAGCGTCTTGCTGTTTTGCACCGACGGAGAAGAACTCAGAGATAACTTCAAGGGGCATTCCCTTTGTCTCTGGTACCTTGAGGTACACAAAAACCCACGCGACAGCACAGACGATTGCATAAATGCCAAAGACTCCTGCGATGCCAATGGATTTGAGCATGACTGGGAGAGTGTAAGTGACGATTATGTCACAGATCCAGAAAGTGAGGGCACATATGGTGATGCAGAGACCGCGCACAGAAGTAGGGAATATCTCTGAGCAGAGGATGTTTGGAATTGCCCCAAAACCCATCACGAAACAGCTTAGGTACACCGTAACACTTGCTGTCGATATCAACGCGTTTATTGAACCTCCAAGATTCACTAAGCTTCCTATCACCAGTGTTACCAGCGACAGTATTAGAATGGGGATAGTCGAAAGCATCAGAGACCTGCAATCACGCTTCTGGTATTGTTACTCTTTCAAATTATACCATTCAGCTATAAAAAAAGAGAAGGGAAAGCAGAGAAAACTCGCCTTCTGCCAGTTACATCCATTAACCTCATGGAGACAAGAATGCAGGGAAGCATCAAGAGTGTGGTTAAGGCGCTTATGAGAAGCGATGCAGACTCTGCACTTATTCCAAGGTTTGTCAAAAGACTTGACACACCTGTTTCTTCCAATATTTGAGGTGTATAATACATCACTCCATTTATTCCTGCAAACTGCAAACATGCTTCTTTTCCGTTATTTACTTCCTTATTTGTTTTGTCTCTTTACTACAGACAAAGATCTGGGAAAAAAACATTACCTGTTGCAGTATCTGAAGCCCAACTCCAACCATCAAAGCTCTCTTAACCCCTGGTTCTTTCAGCTCCCTCCAGCCTGGACCATCCTTAACCTCCTTTGGCAACATTGCGGTCTCGCCTTTACCTCCTGGCATCATCGAAGCTTGGCTCACAAGTGCAGCAGCCTGAACGTATCCATTCACCTGATCATGACCATCACCCTCTGGGTGGAAGGAGAGAAGTGATCCACGTCGCGAAAAAGGAATGTTGTTGGTGTTGTTGTTGGCGGTTTCCTCGTGAATATACATTCTCTGTAACCCTCCATTGACTCTCTTACCATCTGCACCAACCTTGTCATTATACTTCCACGCCAATTGCCATCCACCGCCTATGCTTGTAGCCGTCGCTGTCTCACCCACGTTTGCCATAAACAAGCTGCTCTGTCGCCTATGCATGGTACCAACGGTCCGCTGGTGGTAGTCATCCGGCTCAGTGGTTTGCGGAGAAAGCAGAGGACTGTTTAAGTTTTCATCTTGGTCAGAACTATCTTCATTGTTTCTCTCTGGATCCCACTGGGACTCCTGCCTTCCCATCATTCCCAGTATACTTCCCATATTGGGGAAGAGCATGCTGCGGGATGATGCGTTCATGTTCTCGGAAGGGAGATTCTCATGAATGCTACCAAAGAGAGTGACAAGTGGGTCCATGAGGGATCCGCCACGCGGTAACATGCTGCCTTGTCGGGAAGCCAATGCGAGAGAACTCTGTCCTTTCACTGGCTTAGCCATCCATGACTGTCCATCCTCTGGACCATATAGTTTTATCTGATCTTTCCTCGGCAGTTCATTTCCACCCTCGTTTTCCTCGTTGTCTGGTCCAATCACATATTCTTCTATCGACGTGTCTTTTCCCACCCCAAGCCCTTCAACCAGCAGAGCAAGCTCGCCTAAATCATACCCCGAGTTAGTATAAGTTCAAAGATCGATAATCTAGAGGTCTTAGTGTTCATCAAGACAAACCTGAAACATCTTCTCTGCCACGGAGTCTCTGCAGAACCTGTCTAGCTTCATCCATACGGCCTTTGCTGACAAGCCACCTTGGAGATTCAGGCAAGAAGAAAGCCGCAAGTACAAAGTAGGCAATGGACGGAATTGACAAAACACCAAGCATCAGCCTCCAGCTTGGTGATTCTTGAAGCGACATCCCAAACACAAGACAATACGACAAAAACATCCCACCGGATCCACAAAACTGCGGGAAAGTGTTGAGTAATCCTCTGATCTCAGAAGGTGCGGTCTCAGAGATGTAGATTGGGACGAGAGTGACAGCTAAACCGATCCCAAAACCATCAAGAAGCCTTGCGAAAAGGAGAACGTAGACATTGGGAGACCAAAACATAACAATGCTACTCAGAAAATAGAGAACAGAGGAGAGTATAAGCATTGATCGCCTTCCTACTTTGTCAGAGACAGGACCAGAGAAAGTTGTGATCAAAGTGGCTCCAATGAGAGACATTGCCACGATCAGTCCTTCTATCTTTGGTTCTTTCTCCAAATGAAATTCTTTCTTAATGTAAATTACAGCTCCTGCCACCAAGAATCAACATCAAATCATAGTGAGATTTCGTTAGTATGCAAAGGAAAAAGAAAGAGAAATATAGAAAGAGAGATACCTGCAATGGTGGCATTGTCCCAGCCCTGCAACATATTCCCTATCGCAGCGGCTAAAGCAACAAGCACTACACTCCTCATCTTTTTCTCTTTTACAGTGATTTTACTTTCCACGAATCAATAATTCTGTTGATAGAACATCATATGTTTCTTTCCCTTCTGCAATGTCCCAGATTCATTTCACAAACCAAAAAAACGAGTTGTTAAAGATATTTTAGTGATTAATCAAAGCATGTAGCAGTTTGAGAAGTGGTAATAACGGTAGGAGAGTGAAAAAGAGTTGGTCAAGCAGAGAGATATAAGGAGAAAGTGACATTGTTATTTTGACCGATTCTTAAGTCTTTTATATAATGGAATTACCTGATAAACAAAACAAAAAGGAAATATTACAACAACTACTTAACCATATGAGGATCACATTTCTTCTTAATCACACAAATGTCTAAATACAGTTGAGTTTGGAAACCTCTAGTCGGTCCAGAGTGTCTTACGCTTTTGGACCTTTGGTCAGCCAATTATTGCAATCTTTAAAATCAGACCGGACATTAAAACCGGTATAATGTCTAAGCCCCTTTAACGGGGTTTTACGGTTTGAAGTCAATGTCGGTTCTACACTAAAAATCATAAAAGCCAAACCGAACTCAATCTTCTTCCCGCAACTTCATAATCTGCTTTCCCAATTCTCTCTCGTCGGCGAAGGTCCTGTGAAACCCTAGACAAATCGCAGGTAAGTTCGACTGTAGAAATACACACTGATATCTCAATTTATGTTCTATTCTCTGCTTTTGAATTGAGACCATCGAATTCCATTGTTTCTCTGATGCTTTTTTAATCTCACAAAATTGTTAATTTTGATGATCTTTGAGCAGAGATGCAAGATTCAAAGATTCCACCTTTCTCTGAAGCAAAAAGAATGAAGATTCCTACTCCAAAACAACCCTTGACTCAACTACCACCACGTATCGGGAAAAAAGTTTCAAATCGGAGCAAATCGAACCAGGTTCATGCGATTTCACATCAACTTGAGATGTCTCCAAATTCAGATTCATCTCCAGGAAACGAGTACAGAGCACTGAGACGCAAGTATTTGCTGCTAGAGGAAGATAGTTTCGCGTTGGAGAGAGAGTTAAAGGAAGCAGAGGATGAGGTTAAAGCACTTGAAGATGAGAAACTTGAGCTCTTGGACAAACTCGTTGTTATGGAAGGTTTAGTTGATCCTTGATTCTATAGCTTAGCACTTGTTTTATTTGCCACATTCATATGTAAAAAATCGCCTTATCTAGTAACATTGTTTCTGCTTATATAACTTATAAGCTTTTGTTGTGTGTTGAGAGAATTGGAGATGGTAAAGAAAACTGTTGTGTTCACTTGTTGTGTCTTTCGAGTTAATACAATGGTTTGGGAGTAAAGACTTAAACTTGCTACAGTTTTTACTAGATTCTAGTGCTAAATTTAACCAAAACTGTGACCAAATGTCGTTTATTTGCACCACGTGTCCTTCATCCACAACAGAATGATGATGGATTAGATATTTCTATTCAAAAACTATAACGTGTGGCTGCAAATCGATTCACCGCTTCAGACTCTGTTTTAGACCAAAGTCGAGTGAGTGCTTTCATCTTCTTCTTAAGCATCTATGGCCGCGTCTCTAACATCTCTTCCGACCGGTTTTTGTCTTAGCCATGGTGATGAATGTTGCAACCGTTCACCTACCAAATCACCATTTCCAGGCCATCATCCTCTGGCTGGGAGGAGGAAGGGTCACTTGCTCCATTACGAACGTAGTACAGTGAGGAGATTGGTTGTGACGGCGGCGACGGAGGGATCTAAAAAATCTAAAGAAAGTGAACCGTCTTGGGCGAATCCTGACTCAGATGAGCCACCTCCTTGGGCTAGAAACGAAGGTCGTTCTTCTACGTCCCAAGAGAGCTTTGAGGTTCCTTTCTTTGTTTATCTGCTAGCTTCCGCGATTACTGCCATTGCTGCTGTATGCTTCTTCTTCTCTCTCTTTCACTCCTTTTGTTGTTTGCATTGCTGATTCTCATATCAAAGATGTTATCTTAATTATGCATCGTTTGGTCACTGTAGATTGGTTCTGTTTTCGAGTACACAAGCAAGAATCCAGTTTTCGGGATCTTGGAATCTGACAGCATCTTTTATACTCCTGTGCTTGGATTCTTTGCTCTTACTGGAATCCCCACTTCTGTGAGTTCCTTGTCTCTCTCTTTTCGTTTTTATCCATTTGATCTGTATCAGCTGAAAAAATGGTTTTTTTGCGTTCAGGTGTTCCTATGGTTCAAATCCGTTGAAGCTGCTAATAAGGAAGCTCAAGAACAAGATAAAAGAGATGGCTTTCTTTAAAATCCTTTTGTGTGATTCTGCAACTCATACAGTGATGATTGTTGTCTCCACATATACTTTGAATATAATTCTGCATTTACAAAGGAGCTTGCTTCTGTTCACTGTTTATCACCCGCTAGATTTTGTTTGTAATTTCAACAATATGCCATGTTCCAACGAGTAAGTGCCTGAAATTCGATGATCAGCTGTCCTCTCTTTTATTTGCCCCTGTGAAAGATATGAATCCACAAAGAATTCGATATGCCATCCTGCGGTTTGAATGTCTGAAGCTGATGGTAATGTCACCATTTGTTCAATGAGTTGATATTCAGATCAACAATTTGTTCTGGAAAGACATTGCCTGCTTTCATTTGTTGGTAGGAGATTGGAGTCAAAATATCAGTTGAAAGTTAATTCCTTGGCGCTTGAAGATTGTGCTTGAGCAGAGGCTGTTTCCGGGGAATGATCACATACAAAATCATGTGTTTAATTGGTTTGTCTATGAATGTATTTTCAGTTGAATATAAGTCGAGCTCTAGGCTCAATTTAGCAGCCAGAAGTGATACCTTTGGAAGGAAGATATCTAATTGGTAAGCAAAAACTGTTAAAAGCACTTACATACAGATAAATCAATGTCCTTTGGCCCAATATTAGCTTTAACAAAGGCTTAACCTTTTGAAAACTCCAGTTAGGCAATAATTATTACGGGTCAAATGACAAAGAATGAACCTTGTCGGGCTCTTTAAAGATGGGTTGTTGTATAAAAAGTTGGGTAGTTAAAAGATTGGTTATTTGGGCTCTGCACTCAAGTGAGAGAGAAGATAGATAGATCTGAGTAGAATCTTCGATTCATTATTCGTTGTCGTCGTTCATCTGTGAGAAGCGGACAAACCAAAGAATCCACCGGAGCTAGTGATATGGGTGGTTCCAGAGAGTTCCGAGCTGAGGAACATTCAAATCAATTCCACTCTATCATCGCCATGGCCATCTGGCTTGGCGCCATTCACTTCAACGTCGCTCTTGTTCTCTGTTCTCTCATTTTCCTTCCTCCTTCTCTATCTCTCATGTATATACATCTCTCTCTCTATCTCTCTCTGTTTGCTGTTACAAGTCTCAAATTTAAACTCTTTGAAATCCTCTGTTTTTCTCAGGGTCTTGGGCTTGCTCTCTCTGTTTATCTTTATCCCAATCGATCATCGTAGCAAATATGGTCGTAAGCTCGCTAGGTACATATGCAAGCACGCGTGTAATTATTTCCCCGTCTCTCTGTACGTCGAGGATTACGAAGCTTTCCAGCCTAATCGTGCCTATGGTTAGTCACAATCTCCTTCTTACTCCAAAGTATCAAACTTTAAGATGGGTTTGTGATATCGTTGACTTTTTTAACTTGTGATTACAGTCTTTGGTTATGAACCACATTCGGTGCTACCGATTGGAGTTGTTGCTCTTTGTGATCTCACAGGGTTTATGCCTATTCCTAACATTAAAGTTCTTGCAAGTAGTGCTGTGAGTTCATTGCTGCTTAATCTCTTTGTGTAGTATCTTAACCTTCTTGTCCGCAAACTCATTGTTTTGCAAATTTGATTTTAGATATTCTACACTCCCTTTCTAAGGCATATATGGACATGGTTAGGGCTCACCGCTGCTTCTAGGAAGAATTTCACTTCCCTTTTGGATTCTGGCTACAGTTGTGTTCTTGTACCTGGTGGTGTGCAGGAGACTTTTCATATGCAACATGATGCTGAGGTAGCTTTATTGTAGCTCAATTAGTAGCATTCACTTTTGCTTTCATGAAATCATTTTCTTATGAGGGATTTGGATTACTTAGAAAGCTTCAAGATTTCCGTTTGGTATCTCATGTATGTGTAGCTTGTAAACTGAAGAGAAAAGGGTTTGTTTCTCCTGCAACAGTCTGATGATTTCCTTATTGAACTGTATCTCACATTGCAGAATGTCTTCCTTTCAAGGAGAAGAGGATTTGTGCGCATAGCCATGGAACAGGGGAGCCCTCTGGTTCCAGTATTCTGCTTTGGTCAGGTAGGGGAAAAGAGTTGCTCACAAAGTGTTATGCTCTATGTAGTTGTCTTTATGTACCTGAAACTCTCAAACTAATCAGTTGGTCAGAAACGTGATTCGAATTTTGTACCGTTTCTGCATTCCAGTTTTACGTTTCATATGTGCGTTTCTTTTGCAGGCACGCGTGTACAAATGGTGGAAGCCGGATTGTGATCTCTATCTTAAACTATCTAGAGCAATCAGATTCACCCCGATCTGCTTCTGGGGAGTTTTTGGGTAAGCGTATACCTTTTTTTGGGTCACTTCCATTTGTGTACACTTTTGCCTGCAAGATCTTGAAAGAGGTAAACTACTCCCATTTCTTTTCTAGATCACCATTACCGTGTCGACAGCCTATGCATGTGGTCGTTGGTAAACCAATAGAAGTCACAAAAACTCTGAAGCCAACTGACGAAGAGGTTAGTCTTCTTCTTGTTTTCATAGCTTCTGCTTAGAATGGGATTGTGCTACTAGACGTTACTATGCACAATGCTTACTTGTGAGTTCAGCATTCATTAACTTATGATGTTTTGGGCATCTCAGATTGCTAAGTTTCATGGCCAGTATGTGGAAGCGCTTAGGGATCTGTTTGAGAGGCACAAGTCCCGAGTCGGCTATGATCTTGAGCTGAAAATTCTTTGAACAAAATCTCCAATGGAAATAATTACTTGTGTGTATCCTTCATTAATTGTTACCTTGGAGCTGGATTTGGACTTAATATAAATGACTACATCATGTAGTCTACATGTATTGCATGTCTTTAGCATCGACTGTTGAAGTAATGGAATACGTTTATAAAGCCTGTAAATTACATGTCGTCTTGCACAAGAGTATGTGGTAATAATAACATTTGACCCAAAAATAATACTAGTTAAATTTTTCCTTGACTTCTCTGACAAACCAAACTAATTTGTTCATGAATCTCTCTAAGCAAATGAAAGTAACACCACGTAGTAAAAGCTCTGCTTGATGAGAAGGATTCTTACACATATAAGATCATTCGAATTCAAAAACAAGGTGGCATGAATTGGAAGTCATGACCACACCATCCAATTCCTCGCGCATCTTACGTCTTTTGGCCAATTTACAGAGCCTCTTCGCTTCAATGGGATCCGTAGAGAAAGTTGCCTTCTTCAGCTGTCTTGCGTTCCTTAGAATGTACGTCGCCACTTCTTTCTCTTCTTCTCTTCCCCAATTGCAATTTCTCCACATAAACGTTTCGAGACATTCAGGGACATACTTTGGTTGATTCCATTTCCCTTGGTCCTTGTATTTTTTGTCGAATTCTAGATTTTCATGACGAGTCTCACGCTACCAAAAGGGAAATGAAATGTATATTAGAATTAGTCCTTCAAAACTAACCCCAACGAGAGACCATCAACAATAGCTAGCTAACTAATAATGAAATGTCTTACATCAATGAGCTTGAGGACTTGTAGTTTAGGAGAGCTATCAAGCATGTGCGTAAGTAGATTCCACCACTCCACTTTATGTGTATGCATCTCCAGATATACCAGCTGATGGTACATAACTTCAGTAGGATATGTAATCTATTCATGAGACAACTATTAGTATATACAGAAACAACAAACAAGTCAAGTGCGATAAAAGCGAAGTTACCTTCAAAGGTGATAAGTCCAAGGAAAGACGTTTGGCTGACTTGAGAGATCCCAAAATATTCTCATTGACTATCTTAGAAACGTTTCTAATATTTGCCTCAACTAGCTCGGTTACATTCTCAATCAGAAAATACTCAAAACCTTCTACACTTTCAATTCCCAAGTACTTCAAAGAAGGAGCTTTTATCACATATCCCCTACTACTCTCTCGCGCACTAAAGGGATCGGAAAGCAAAAGTGTCTTCAAAGATGGCGCATCAATGATGAAATTCACTACAGCATCAAAGAAGAAACCTCGACGCAGGACCAAATGTTCAAGATTAGGGCAGCTAGCAAAAAGATTATGACCAGATTCATCGCCTTTGTAGACCACAGATAGAAGGTGAAGAGTTCTAAGGGACTTCATAGAAACCGGACAAGGAACATAAATATAAACGTAATCAAGTTTCAAGGTCTCAAGTGTATCAAAGCAAAACAAGCTAGTTGGAAATCTGACTCGAGGGCCATGGTAAGAACTAAGATCGAGTACGAACTCACGAACATGGCGTGTAAATGCAATTGTAGCCCATACTCCAACATAAACACCATCAAATTGATCTCCAACTTTCAGATGCAAACTCTCTAGAACTGGAGCTTTATGTGAAAGCAAAGACCTGGTAACGTTTTCAGCAAAGTCATATATGTTTCGAGAAGATTCAAACTCGAGTCTTTGTACCATTTTCCAAAGAGATAGCCATCGTTTGGACAAAACACTTGTGGATATGACAAGTTTTGTAGGAAGTGAAGACAGTATCTGCAGAAGCAAAACTTCAGGCAACTCACTGATTCTGTCCTCACTCATAAAACCTGGCTTTCTCGAACTTTTGCCACTAAAATAAAATTAAGAATTAGGGTTTCGGAGGTTAGATTATTAAAGAACAGTTCAAAGAGGATGCAGAGAAAAGAAACAAACCCTTGTTCCATCAATGGCTTTGCTGCAGAAAATCTTTCAGAATTTTTCATTCCCCAAGTTGGTTCCCAGTGATATCGTAATGCAAACACTCCAAACGCAATAACGATCAAAACTGAACCTGTTGTGAGAGAGACATACGACGACGGCGATATGACTAGAGAAGAACGATTAAAAAAATTTGGAGACGGATGACGACAACTGTTGAGAAAATTAGGGATCCATTTTTAATTGTAAACCGGTTTTGTTAAGGTGGAATTTTTAAACCGAACCGAATCTAACACGATCAGCCAACCATGGTTACTTTCCGGTTGGTTTTTAAATCCAGCTCTAGAATAAATGATACCGACCCGGTTTAATAAGTAGTGATTTGAAATATAGACCCCTTAAACAGATTTTCGTTTGGTTACAAATTTTTTTTAACACGAAAGCTTCAACAGAGAATCAGAAGCTATTTTCTTCGGAATTGAATATAATTGTAACCTTTTGGCATCTTTGTGAAATAAATCCGCGGTATAGTTGTATTTTTGAAAAATTGGTAAACAGAAATTGGCCGAATCAAAGCAAACCGAATAAATTAGATTATCAAATAAATGTAACACACACATGTAGATAACTACTTTATTTCCGTGCAGCATATATTGTGACACGTCTATTTACACGTCATAATATAATCAGCTAATCTTAAGTTTCTATGTTCACATTATCTTCCTCTCATGCTTTATAAAAAATGGAAGAAAATGACATGAAAACCAAAACCACACGGGAATGGAAAATGCCTTTGTTTTATTTTATTTAACCAAATTTTGAAACATTCTCTATCTCTATCTCTCTTTTGTCTTTATATGACTTCTGTTTTATTTCCCTGTTCTTTGATCGTGTGTTTTTAAACCGTCGATGAGTGATCGGAGTCTGAAAAAGTCTCTCCCCGGTAAAAGCAATCGCCAGGCGGATGAGAATTTGGATCTCTTCTCAGTCAACCGTGGAACTTCTTTGGATGGTATCATCATCTATTATTTGGTCCATTTGACTTATCTTTTGCTTTTCTACACCAACACACATTGTTATTGTTCTTCCAGTTGTGTTTAGATTGCTATCACGTTTTGCATTCTAAGATCGCTTTCATGCTATTCTCATTTCAATTTGCTAGTTTTTTTTGCCAATCTTTGTATACAATAATTCGTCTTCCAATAAGTCATCCATATTAATGTGATCTAGCATGTTGATCTATATGGTATGCAGTTTTGATTAAACCAGGAAGACATTCTTTCCAACAAGCTAAAGTTGCTAAGCATGGACCTGATGATGACAATAATCACAATATACATGCAAATGAACCGTAAGAATTTATGTAATCCCTCATTTGAATTTATACGCAATAATAAACCTGAAATAGACAATGCAAACAAGTTATTATAATTTATAATCTTTGTTCCTTAGGCTTTATACCATTGCAGAAGTTCCATTAGGAGATCTTTCTAGATTGGTTCTAGAAGCTAGAAACACAACTTCCAAGCTTCAGTCCATAACCACTACAAGGGTTCCTTTAAGGGTATGATGCAACAAGCTCGCTATAATTTCATGTATCATATATGCTCATGTAATATTTTTATATTTTTTCATGTAGAGCGAGAGTGATCCATCTTCAAGACCAACGAGAAGCGGTTCAACAATTCGTCCCTCCAACATTCCCACTATCAGATCCTCTTCGGTCCCCAAGAAGACAACAACAACACAAATTCAAGCTTCAGCTTCGGTTTCTTCTCCAAAAAGAACTGTCTCTCGATCTTTGACTCCCTCATCACGCAAAACACCATCACCAACCTCAACTCCTTCAAGAATCAGTACAACTACTTCAACCACTCCTTCCTTCAAAACAGCTGGAGATGCTCAAAGATCAAGATCGTTGACTCCAAGAGCAAAGCCTCAGATTGCAGCAAATGCAAGTAGTAGGACCAATGTGCGTTCTTCGTCTGTAACATCACGTCCTGATAGAAGCACAACAGTTTCAGCAACACCTCGGACACCGCCAAGACTAAAAGAAACAGTCACTCTAGCGTTTGGTAGACCAGTGGGTCATGTTAACTCGCCAAAACGAAACACCTCACCGGATGTTACAAGAACGAGGCCTAAAGGACGCTCTGCTTCTCCTTCTCTGATTCCGACTTTTTCAGGCACCTCACATACAACAACAACTCCCAAGTCTATAAAGCCATCTGCCACTGTTGCCGATTCAACTAGGCCAGGAAGGAAGTTGTCAAGAGCTTCTGTTCAAATGGCTATCAATCACTTGGTAATAACGTTCTCTTGTCATTATTTGATTATAGCTAAATATTTTTGTCATTTATAACGTTTATCGTGGTCAATAGTATAGTAACGTTTTTTATGAGGTTTTGCTTGACGATAATAGTGTCACTTCAAATGCAGGACTTGGCACGAAATGGTAAAGTTAGTACACATACGTTTTCAAGCCCAATGTTGTATCCACACAGCATCAGATCTTCTTCTTCGGGTCTAAGAAAACCGTGTGGTAGTAGTGAAGGCAGCTGCAGCAGCAGCAACCATGAAGAGGAAGATGGAAGAAGCTTAACGAAAGAAGGGAACAACACAGAGAACAAGAACGATAGTGCTCGTTACGACGCACTCTTGAATGTTAAAGATGTCAAGGATACAAACTGGCTACTTAACATTGATGATGAATCTCCTCAATCTCTCATCTTCGACAATGCTTTTGACTCTCCTCCTGATCTATTCTCTCCTCTCTGAGACTCTGACTCCTTTTGAGTTTTCTTTCCTGTTTGTTGTAGTTAAAAACAAGAGAGCTGCTTGGAAAAATAATCCTGTTTCACTCTTTTTAAATTCTTATGCAATCAAGAGAAAAACATTACACATAGTTCTTCTACTCGTTGTTTTTTTCTTTCAAAGTGTTTGTTTGTATTGATCAGCAGAAATATACAACTTTGACCCTTCTTGTTTAAATCAAAATATTTGCAAGAAAAGACACTATTGGTAGGATTCCGTTAAAATGCGTCTATATAGTAAAACAGAGAAGTGATTGATGTACTTCCGTTTATGTTCATAAGAGTACGACTTTGTAATAAATGGGTACTAGTTTGTTCATAAGAGTACGACGTGTAATAGAGTAAAGATGCAACAATTACCAAAAACGTTATAGATAACAAACCAAATAGTACATTGACGCGATTCATGTTTAATGTTTTTGTAGAAAGAAGAAAAAAAAATACATTATTTTTTACACTCTCCATCGTGGCATCAAATACACAAATCCAAAATTCTAAATAAATAACAGCAAAGAGAATAATAATAAATAGTTAAGAGGAAAAAAAATATAAAAAAGAGAAACGAACCGGTCTCCTTTGGATGGAGCCGGTTTAGAAAGGTAGTAGTGTTGTACCGTGTTATAAGACTTCTCTAACGTCCCTTTGGATTCATGATCTGAGAAAACACAGCACTTGGAGTGAGTCCATCTGAATCTTCGCTGGCCAAACTCCTACCACCGATGCTCATATCTATTCCACTGCTCCTCGAGTCCGTCACATTCCCTTCATACACATCAGAACTCTTGTCGTTCTTTCCTTTACAGTTTCCATCATCGTACTTAATCTCATCCATGTCCATGTCACCGCATACTCCTTTTCCGTTCTCTTCTGCGCTTTCCTGGAGCTGCAACGCAAATTCTAAGTTCCACAGAACATCTCCCATTGATGGTCTCTCAATGCCCTGGTCTAGAACACACTTCATCGCGGTTTCAGCAAACTTTTTGAAGCATTCTGGTGTGATCTTGCCCTTGAGGTAGGGATCAACGATTTGATCTAGCATGCCTTTCTTGTAGCAGTATGGTGCCCACTCAGCTAAGCTCACTTGTTCCTTTGCAAGTGTTGGGTTCAAGGCTGGACGAGCGCATAGAGCTTCGAATAGAACAACGCCAAAGGAGTAGACATCGGATTTCTCAGTCAGTTGCTGCCGTCTGAAATACTCTGGGTCAAGATAACCGAAACTTCCTTTCACAACTGTGCTTACGTGTGTGTGGTCTAGTGTAGGACCAGTCTTCGATAGACCAAAATCAGAGACCTTGGCCACCCATTTCTCATCCAATAGAATGTTTGTTGTCTTCACATCTCTATGGATGATTGTGTGTTTTGCACCAGTGTGTAGATAGTGTAAACCTCGGGCTGCTCCAATGCATATCTCAAGACGTTGCTTCCATGGAAGAGAAGGATTCTGGGTTTTGTAGAGATGCTCCCTCATTGTACCATGAGCCATGTAATCATAGACTAAGATCATTTCGCAGTTCTCTTCACAGTATCCAATCAAGGACACAAGATGACGATGTCTAAGCTTTGAAAGCATTTCAATCTCAGTCTGGAACTCATGTACACCTTGCTCGGACATTGGGTTGCCTCTCTTGATGGCTACCTTTGTAGTTCCGCCATCAATCTCTCCTCTGTAAACCTTGCCGAAACCACCAACACCAAGCACCCGGGACTCATCAAAGTTTTTAGTGGCAGCTTTGATCTCAGCAAACGAGAAGTGACGGCAAAGATTTGACGGAAGGGACGAGGCATAACTTCCTGTTGTGTTTGTCTTCGCCGAGCCAGCAGAATGTGAGTTTCCATACAGAGATAGTGGAAGCCACCCTGATGTTGCATCACTAGCAGGCTGGTAATCACCACGCTTACGTCTGCGGTAAGCACCAAACACACAAAACCCAATGATAAGGGCCAGAACAACTGCACCACTGGCTGCGCCTGCAATAATAGCCGTATTGCTTTTCGATTTCCTAGTAGTCGGGCGTAGGACTTTAGATGGATCAGCAGTCACCTGTGGACCAGGTATAGGATTGGTACCAGCCAGATTACCATCAGAAGTATTCATCTTGAATATCTCCACTCCATTAAGAAGAGAATCATAATACTCCGGCTTGTTAACTGGGTTAGGATGAAGAGCAAGCCACAAATCTTGCTGTCCATTTCCCTCTGGAGGATTCACCACGTAATCCTTGTGAAACGGAACCCCGTTTGAACTAGTCCAAGCAATCACATCAGCTTCAGGCTCAGCAGTTTGATTGTTGAGGTAGATTGTAAACACCCGTTGGTTGATCTTAGTGATATTCGAAGAAACCTCACAGAAATGAAGTCTAACAAGGTAAGTGAAACCAGAGTCAATGCTGAAAATCCAAGTAAGATTGTAGTTGAGATTGATCTGAGCTGTTGGACCCATAGACCTCGCGGTTGAATAAACATCCACAGGAGCAACATAAGTAGGAGTCCCCGTAGGATACTTAATCGTCATGTTGGGATCAGCAGTCTCTGGAATACCAAGTCCTGCACCAAATATATAAGGCTGATCATCATACCACGACCTATACAAACCCGTATCCGCGGAAGGCGAGATATCATTCCCTCCAACATTGAGCCTATACACATTCTCAAGAGCAGTACTGTTATCAATAGTAACAGAGCCAGATGATCCAACCATAGTCAAAGTCCCATCAGTACTACTATACATATCAGGCATTGAAGTAACCTCAATCCCATTAACAAACGCATACGCATTAGACGGAGCTGATTCCGGTGTAAACGTCATGTTCAACGTTCCACCTTCAACGTTGACAACAAACTCCTTGATGATGAAAGCGTAAGTCAACGCCTCCGCCGTCTGAGAAGCACTGAAATTCTTGAGAAGAGTGTAAGGACCAAAGGAGACGGAGAATAACGAGTTGGTAGCGTTGAGACCGTCGTACGAGTTTGGGTAGAAGTAGAGACGCACGAATTTACGACCTGATGCTACAGGGAAAGTGTAAGTGAAAGGAGATCGGAAAACTCTCGCCGTCATGTAAGGAACTTCGGGAACGGAAGGATCTTGTGTTAACGCTGGTGATGTTTTAGAGTCTTCAGAGGAAGATGATAAGAATTTTGATTTGACATCGGAGATCCATATACGGTTATCTGTGTCGGTTAGATTAGAAGCACCACCACCGCAATTCAATAGGATTTTCTCTGTTGGAGAGTAATCAGCAGCTGAGATTAAAGTTGCTGCAGATATGAGAAGAAGAAGAAGAAGAAGAGAGAGACGGAATCGTCCCTCTGTGATCTTCATCGATCAAGAGCACTTCTCCGGGAAGATCTTCTTCTCAGATCTATCAAACGAAAGAAAATCGAAACTATAAACTTCACAGATCTAAAAATGGAAAGTGCTAGAGGTACATGTTCGTTTGGTTACGAAAATTGAGCTTAAGAAACAGATGAAATTGAAGTTTGAATACAGTAGTAAGGGAGAGTGAAGTGAGGAAGATGATGATGATGATTACATACCTGAAGAATCGGGGAAGAAACCCTAAGCGATGAAATCGGAGAGAGTTTTTGGAGAAGACAGAGATATTTTGGGGGAGAGAGAGAGAAAATCAATTAATGAGTGGAGAGGTAAGTATAGTCAAGACGACGACAAAACGGACAAGCATTGTTGCTTCCCTCTACGCGTTAACGTTATTTTAATTTCAATAAGATTAAATTAAGATATAGTTATCGGGTTTAATTAATTGAAGCCGGCTTGAAGGTGGGTGAAGTGACGATAATGACCTTTGAGTATCAACAGCTGGAATTATATATGTCTTGACCATTCGAAGGATAATGTTGATTGGTATGGTTTGGATGACAGTTCATAAAATGTGAGAGAGTAAATCCATTAAACTAAAGAAAAGACAAGAGAATTTTATGAAACGCGTATTTTTGTGTGCGGTGGTGACTGCTCGTGGCTGAGCTGGTACTCTATATTATACTATAAAGGGAAAGAATGGGGCCTGCTTTGATAATAACTCGTTAGTTAGTTAGGATAGTTTACGTAATCATGGGCTTTTTACTCTGATTTCAGTTTATCTCCTATGGCCCAGTTATAAGTGGGCCTTATCTAACGTGCACATGATATATGTTTATGACAATCGGCGTAGCCTCCTTTTGATCGATCATGTCTAAGGTAAGGAGTAACCTTGATCTCCGATGTCAAATCCAAGTAACCTTGAATACAAATAAACCGTGGTTAAGGCCGAACGTGTGCAATTTTTTTGGTCTACACCTTCTTGATTCAAAACAGAGTTTGTGATCCTTGTTTTCTCAGTCTTTCAAAATAAAATAAAACTTTAAACCATTACATCAAACATGCACTAAATATTTACATTAACATATCATTAATTCTCTTTCAGACAACACATTTTTTTTTGTTTATGCCAATTTTAAATAATAAAAATTACATTTCAAACATACATGTTTCTGCTACTTCGCATTTGGGCACGCATGAGACGAGTCACATACATACACTCTTCCCAGTTCCCACTCTTAACTTTTCTTCACTCTAGGCAAACACAACCACCAAACCTACCAACTCGCTTAAATCGAAGCTTACCAATCACACTTGAAAGCTTCGGAGAATGATTCTTACTTAAACTCATATCCTTACTTGCATTTGTTACACTCAGACTCGCCGCACCAGTTGCAGCTGTTATAACACAAACATCACATTCTGTCACCATGCAATTACCGCCTAAGACCTTGTTTCTTCCATTTACTGCTTGGAATTCAAATTCAACGTGATCAGCCATTATATTTGGTTTGTTTCCCTCACCACCACCTCGATGCATTTCGGCATCCTCATAAAACACAAACATGTGATCCCTTTGAACCTCAGGAGCTTCTCTCGGAGCCCAACACCTAAACACTTTCTCTGCTTTACCAGTGACCACCCTTTTCTTTGTCTTCCATCTGCTTACGCACCTAACGCCAAGCCCAGCGTTGTTGTGACTATCATCCGAAAACGATACTACAACGAAGATAGCAAACCCCAAGAGTGTCTTTCGCAGGGAAGGAGTTATCTCTATCGTTGCAAATGAACCTGCCCGCAAATTATAAGAGGTTGCCTGATCTGCTCCTGCAGGCCCGCAAATGCTGAATGCAAGTGCTTTGATGAGTTCCTGGTCCCAACAAGAAAAAGGAAAATTACATATACGCTAAAGTATGTATGAGTGAGAAAGAAGGGACATGAGAACGAGAGAGTTACCTGCTGATGTTCGTTGCCAATGCTTGCTACTTTAGCCAGGCCTTTTACAACTCGTTTTCTAGCCACTTTTGGAGACTTATTGAAGCAATCGCTGAAGGTGTAATGACTAGGAAACTGCTCAAATCCCCAAGAAACTGACTCTAGAGACACACAACCATGCACGTTCAACAGTTTCAGGCTTTGGGGAAGCGCCGGAAGCAATATGAGGTTTCTACAATGTCTTAATCTAAGGCTATGTAGTTTAGATAACTGCTTTATGCTTTCAGGGATTTTGCTGAAACCATTCCGACCAAGATCCAACAGCACTACTGAAGGCAAGGAACAAATCTCTTCCGGTATATGCATCAAGGATGCATTGAAGAGGGATAAAGATACTAGGGCATAAAATCTTGGGACCAAGCCATGTAAACTTGAAGATGGCAGCCTTGGTCGAGGCAAATATTCTCTACGCTGCTCTGCATTCTCATTGAAAGTCAAGAGAAGATAATTCAAATTACTGATGCCAATTTCTGATATACCATTCTGGATAATTGATGTTGATACTTCTCTTATGGACATCCCAGATGGATCCGTTAGCTTAAGTGTGACAAGAGATTTTAAGTTACTAATCTCCATTGGAAGATGTTGAAGCCTTTTGCAATTCTGTAAATCTAAAACTACAAGTTCTGAGAGATGCTTGATTAACGATGTCACTTCCTGTATAGCGGTGCCAGCAAGATATAACTCTTCCAAGTTTCTTGGGATACCTTGAATATCCTCAAGTTCTGAGCATCCAGAGAGATTTAACACCGCAAGAGAACTCAAGTTACCTATTCCCATTGGTAACTTGTGAAGGCGTTTGCAGTTCTCCAAATCTAATACAACCAGTTCAGAAAGATGCATGAGCGAAGGCAGTTCTTTTATGGCTGTACCACCAAGATATAACTTTCTTAGGTTTTTTGGTATACCCTGAATATCCTCAAGCTCTAAGCATTGAGAAAGATCAAGAACTTTGAGGTTGTCTAGATAAACCATGATTGACAGACTTTGCGAATCAGACGAGACCTCCCGATTCAAGAATTTGTGATCTTTATGATCATAAATAAATGAGTTATCTTGTGGAGAGAAGGTCACAGTTGGTATTGATCTTATGCCAGTTTGTTTGAGATACAGCTCCTCAATATTAGGTGGAACCTCTGGGAAACTTTTGATCTTTATGCAACCAGAGAGATTTATCACCCGAAGATGCTGGAAATGACCTGTTGCTAGAAATCTTTGTAGTCTTGCACAACCTTGGAGATCAATTACCTCCATATTTAGAGCAATTTGGAGTTCTTGAATACCAACTAGCTGTTGTGAATGACAAAGCATGATCCTCTTCAGCATCCCAAGTTCCTGGAAAAACAAATTGTTAAAAAAATAACAACAGAGACGCAAAATAGTAATTGGTTTTCAAATGCATATAGACTTTCTTACCTTGGTTCCTTCCCAAAGTCTCTGAAGTTTACTGTAACACATGTTGAGTATAACAAGATTTCTAGTGTTAAAATCTTGTGGTAAGGATAACAATGGAAAATGTTCCCAGTGCAGTAACCTTAACTCCTCCGGTAGGGATTTGACGCCCTTGGGAAGGTGTAGAGCATAATGGTTTCCAGGATTGGAACTGCAAATCTTCAGATATCTAAGATTATACATATTCTCAAACGCCATAGGATTGACATCAAAGCTTAAGGCAGATGGGTCCAGAAATATGGCTTCAATATCTTCACTACCCTGAAACAACAAGGGAAATAGATGGATCAAGAACTTGGCTCAAATTCCAATATTGAGCTTTGTGGGAAAATAACAGAATTCAACATACCAAAACTTGTCTATCTTCTAGAAAATACTTAATTATCAAAGGTTTCCACAGTCTGGAACGCCTCTTTCCTCCATTGATAATTTTGCGACCTATGGATTGGATCAAATTATGCATCACAACCCTGCCTTCTGCCATACTCACCAAACACTTCTCAACAAGAACATTGATTTCAACACGTGGAAAGAAACCACATCCCTCAAGCAGATGTATTACACAGTCGACATTTTCTCCTCTGAAAAGACACGCAATATCAAGAAATATGTTCTTCTCGTTGGAACTAAGCGAATCATATGTACTCTTGACTGCATCATGAATCTCATGTGCCAGATATTTCTTGACTTTGGGGAATGCAATCTCTATAGGTTTAGGATTCTTCCTTGACATACATCCAAAAAAAATCAGAGCTAAAGGATTTCCATTAGCATAATCAATCACTTTCTTTGATAGTTTCTGCAAACTCTCATGTATAATCTCCTTTCCGAATGCACACCGCGAGAATAGCTGCAGAGCCTCTTCCTCATTTAAACCTGGAACCTCATATATCTGATCGACCCGACATATAGAAAATACTTGTTTATCTCTTGAAGTTATGATGATCAAGCTTCCCGGACAAAACCAATCAAACCCTCCAAGAAAGGACTCTGCATCTAGAGGCTTACACACATCATCAAGAACGACAAGAACTCTTTTATGGCGTAAAACATTTCTAAGGAGGATCGGTCTTGTAATCGAACTTTTTATGCCAAGCTCTTCCCTAAGAATTTTCCCAAAGTGTGCCTCTAACAAACCATAAAGTCCCTTCTCATGAAACGCCTTGTTAAAGTCTTTGATGAAACAAGAAGCCTCATAGTCACCAGAGAGTTGGTCAAAAGCAGCTTTAGCAAGAGTTGTCTTGCCTATGCCGGGCATTCCCCATATTCCTATGCTGCGGACACCCCACGGTTGCTTGTAAATCAATGTTTCTATCTTCCCCAACTTTGAGTAGATTCCAATATTGTCTGACATGTTGAGCTTTTCACGCACATCAGCCACAATCTCCTCCACAAAGTCAGAGTCACTGCATATTTTTGTAGAGAATGAGTAAATATTCCAAAGTGGTCTAGGTCTAGTGAAGTTAATGATTTAAAAATGCTTCAAAGTTCAAACCTTTGCGTATCGTATAACTCGTGGCCTGGTAAGTCTACAGTTTCCAATAGAGCACTTGGCCAATCGCTTCTAACATCGCCCAAATTCCAGATTTGTTTCTTCATAAACGATTTCGTGACTGGGTAAAATACCGGAACCACCGCGAGACAGTTTTTCCGCCGGCGTTCGGAAACCTTGACCAGCTCCTCCATGCATGACTTGGATGACGAGTATTTCTCAGAGAAAACCACTACAGAAGCCCTAGACGTCTCCAACTTGGAGAATCCATTGCTTTCCGAATCGGAGCCGTTTTCTCTGATGAACGAAGATATTCCTCTGCGGCGGAAAGCGGCGCAGAGGTGGCTGACAAAAGAGTACCGCACCGTATCCTCACTTCTGTCGAAGCTGATGTAAACATCGCTGCAATCCACCATGATTGTTTAGGCGCGTTTTTCTTGCACCTAGATTTAGGGGATTTTCAGTTTTTTTTTTTTTTTTTTTTT
>Ga0041059_1000649_pt1 | contig 26940 bp, 28 predicted proteins | sample AraColnosormetaG_FD_56232 | JGI IMG/M metagenome (GOLD analysis project Ga0041059, IMG submission 56232) | Arabidopsis roots microbial communities from North Carolina, USA - Col MF nosort | ecosystem: Host-associated > Plants > Roots > Unclassified | place: USA: North Carolina | collected... | reverse complement strand
TTTTTTTTTTTTTTTTCTGGCATTCTTATGTTAAAACAAGAAATTCAACTCTCCGACGTCCCTCTGTACCAGTAACGACTGGACAGCTTTCTTGAAGGTAAATTCCATTTTCTTGACTATCATCTTTCATTTAGTCTATAAAACTAGTCTTCCAAGCCCCAATATAATGCTATCTTATTGTGTGCATTAGAGCATAAGTGCGCTCCTGCACGTGAATAAGATATTTGAAGTTGGAGTTTCAGAAAGTCTCAGAGAGCATATGAGACGCTTCAACTTGGACATTATTGAGAAGGTTACTTATGTTTTATCAATTGTTATTCTCCCACTCTTCAATCCACTTTCGTGGTTGTTGCTAAGTTCTCTTTTCATGTTGCAGGCCGGCTTATGTATCAGCACAGAGCTAGATTATGTCTATGAACTGGTCAGTTGATTTTACGTTCTGTTTCTTCAATTCCATTATAATCCATACTCTCCTTTTCAAAAGAACAGATCTTGAATTCTTGATGCTTTCAAAATTGGGGTCTTAACATCTCTCTATACCTTTTCCTCCTTTGATACATTTCTTATTCCTATATCATCCTTAGAAATTTTAAACCTTAATGGAGTTATATTGTTAAAAAAACGGGAAAGTCACAATTTTTTGAGTGGCTAAAGAAAGGTCAGCTAAGATTTATTCTGAAAAAGTCACAATTTTAAGGCTATTCAGAAGTTGGATACCCCAAGATTTGAGAAACTGGGTTAAACAAATTCAGCAGGCCTTAGTGAGAGATAATTATGACTACAGTTAGTAACAACAGACAATAACTCCACAGGTCATTGGAGTCATTGATGTTACTAGAAGCAAAGAGAGGGGATATCAAACTTTGGTTAAAGAAGGATTCTGTGCTGAGGTTATCATAGAAGTTCATTTTGTTCAGGTTGTCATACCACTAATCTTTTGTTTTTTGCAAGTAACTCATTTCTTATTTTACCAGTTGGATGAGCTCAGGCAAATATATGAGGAGTTGCCAGAATTTCTGCAGGAGGTTTGTTCTATGTGATAAGTTCCTTTAATTGATAAATGAAGGTAAACTGGAATCTCTCCTAAATGATTCTAATTACTGACAGGTTTCAGCGATGGAGTTAGAACACTTTCCTCATTTGCATAAGGAAAAGCTTCCTCCTTGTATCGTCTATATTCAACAAATTGGTGGGTCTGAAGTTTCACGTTTTAAGTTTGACATAAGTTCTATACAGTGTTATATCCTCAAAGGTTTATCTGCGCTGATTTTTTAACATAATTACCTTTTAGAATTTCACCTCATCCCTAAGAAAGGTGAAATCTAGCTGCACGAATTCATTTTTTGGAACCACCATGTCCTGGAATTATCAGCTCAACTATGGTGTCTATGCTTCTTGATTGCTCAATAGCCTTTCACTTTATGATGCGTCTTTAACAAATCGCGACCACATGTATTTCTTCACACATTGAAAACAGTTATTTCGTTTCTGTAAATGAATATATAGTTTATCTGTTCTGCAGGGTACCTCATGTGTATCTTTGGAGAAAAGCTTGATGAAACTGCTCTTAATAGGCTTACTGAATTTGAATTTGCGGTACAGTTTGTTTGTGTTCAAAATCTTAATCCCATACTTTGGGCACTATGCATATATGTCATTATGAAACAGAAGTTTTAATCATATCTATCTTGTGATTAGTTTTCTGATATGGATGGAGAGACTCAGCGATTCTTTTACCATACCTCGAAGACACGAGAGTTAGACAACCTTCTTGGAGATATCTACCACAAAATTTTAGGTATGTTCTTCTTGCTGGTTTATATTTTCCATGGCGTATTCTTCTTGAGTACAATGACGTTGTTTCTTGTTTTACAAAATTTTGCTGACAGATATGGAAAGGGCAATTATTAGGGACTTGCTGTCACACACACTTTTGTTCTCGGCTCACCTGCTGAAGGCAGTTAACTTTGTTGCAGAACTTGATTGGTAATCAATATTCAAGAGCTACGGATATCCCATATCATTTCTAGTCTCTCCTCTTGAAGAAAAGCAACACATTTTCACGTACCTATTATCTAATTAGCTACTTATGAGAAATGACTAATGACTTATCCATTATTCTTGGCTTTTCTAGCATTTTATCGTTGGCTTGTGTAGCCCATCAGAATAACTACGTAAGGCCTGTCCTGACAGTAGAATCATTGCTTGATATTCGAAATGGAAGGTGAAGTTGACTCTATCAGCTGCACTTATGTCTTGTTGTTGCATTTATACATAAACTCCTTACGAAAAATTATATCTGAATATCAATACTGGTGGGCAGGCATGTTTTGCAGGAAATGGCTGTAGATACTTTTATCCCAAACGACACTGAAATCAATGATAATGGTGAGCTGAATGTTGATAAAGTTGTTTTGACTATTTAGGCATGCATTACAACTTAAACTTGTGAACTAGTTTTTGTCCATCACCTGATTGCAAGCTTGTCTGTCGCAGGACGAATTCATATAATTACCGGGCCTAATTACTCAGGAAAGAGCATATATGTAAAGCAGGTCGGCTTTACTTTTCTAAGTCTTATTTCTCTTCGTTCAACCAAAGTGTACTGCATCATCATGAATTGACAACTCAAGTTCTGACTTGCTATTTGTAGGTGGCGTTAATTGTTTTCCTATCCCATATTGGAAGCTTTGTACCAGCAGATGCAGCAACTGTTGGTTTAACTGACAGGTCTAACGTCATACATTCTTTTTGATCTTTTTACAATCGCTTTTTATGTATATTTTCGTTACTAAGATTAGTCGTACTACAACAGGATCTTTTGTGCAATGGGAAGCAAGTTCATGACCGCGGAGCAATCTACATTCATGATAGATCTGCATCAAGTAGGAATGATGCTCAGGTATTCCAAACTGCTTCTATTTTTAACTTGATTTCAATTAGCTCCACTACTGATAGGCCTTGTGAGCCGGTCTCAGTCTCTTCAGTCAGTTAGTGACTTCTAGTTCACGAGGTCCATTATTTAAGTTCATGGGGACCCAAGAATGAAGATATCAATCAAAATTCAACTGTGCATTGCTCATGACTTATGATCGTGTTCCTAATCATTGTGACCGATCCAAATTCTCCAGGCAGGCAACTTCAAGATCTCTGTGTCTCTTAGACGAGTTTGGTAAAGGCACTCTTACAGAAGGTATGGATTTCTCCGCCCTCTGCATTGGCATAAAAGGCATGTGTTTGTGAAAACTTCTGCCTTACCCACACTCTTTTTTAAGTACAGATGGTATTGGCTTGCTTGGTGGGACAATTAGTCACTTTGCTACATGTGCTGAGCCACCAAGGGTACCGTATAGCGTTCTCTTGTCTGTCTCTAAGCTTGTAGATTCTTTTAGAACCCTAACATGACATTGCCTATTGCTGCATGCTTTCAGGTTGTAGTATGTACGCACTTGACTGAGCTACTTAACGAGAGCTGCTTGCCTGTTGTATGTACTCCGACTCAATTTCAGATAGATAACTCAGCAGATTTTGAAGTGGTTCCTTGCTTATAGTGAGAGTCTATCTTTTTTTACTTTTTCATTTCAGTCTGAGAAGATTAAGTTCTACACAATGAGCGTTCTTAGGCCAGACACAGAATCTGCAAACATGGAAGAGATTGTTTTTCTTTATAGGTATGGAGTCTCATTGACTAGCATTCTACCTAAACTGCCTACATTCTTAAGACTTCCATGTTTTGACCAATGATTTTGCCGGCAGGTTAATTCCGGGACAAACTTTGCTGAGCTATGGTGAGCATTTTTGTCCTTTGCGTTATTGTCTACATGATCTTCTTGTGTATACACCGAGCTTCATCAAACCTATTTATGTAATGCAGGCCTTCACTGTGCGCTACTCGCTGGTACATTTAGGAAGATTACTAATATCTTTAATGAATTGAATACAATTTTTGATGGATCTATTTACGACTGTGGATTATAGAGTAACAAAAGGAAATTTTCACTATTGTTGATGCAAGGTGTCCCGGAGGAAGTCGTGAAGAGAGCAGCCATCGTGTTGGACGCCTTTGAGAGTAACAACAACGTCGATAAACTAAGCCTTGACAAAATATCGTCTCAAGATCAAGCATTCAAGGTCTTTTTGCTCTCTCTCACTTACACAAGCTTTTACCCCCTTTATCTTCTTCTGTCCTCTCAGGCCTTACCAAACTTTTACTGATTTCGAATGAAATTTGCAGGATGCTGTTGACAAGTTTGCGGAGCTTGACATCAGTAAAGGTGACATCCATGCCTTCTTTCAAGATATCTTCACTTCCTAAACCCTTACTTAAAAGTCAAGATCACCGTATACAAAATGTAACCAACGACAGTAGATTTTTAAAACGGAAGCCAGTTTTGTATTAAAATAGAATTACATAAAACTATTGTATTGGTTGGTTTAGATTTCTTCTTCTCTTTAAAAGAAAAAAACCAAACAAAAGCCACACTCAAGTGTACCAAATAAAACCAAAACCATTTTGCTATACTCTTGTAAACAACAACTAGTAACAAACAGATTACAAAGCTATTTATTTTCTCATTAATCTTGAAGAAGAAACTGGTGAAGCATGTATCGCATCGACCAGATTTTACCCAGAAACAGATCGCACGTATTTGACATGTCTGCCTCACACATGTTACCACACTCAAGTCAGAATAGGTGACTTTGTTATATCCTGAGAGTGCAAAAAAATGTGCATGTTTTTTATTGAGGAAATAAATAAAAATAGAGAGTTGAGGATGTTGTTGGGTTCCTACTTCCTAGCTCTACTTTATATGGTGATGCATTTTTTTGTAGGTGGAGATTTTGGGACTCGTCATCGAAATTTTGGTGGTTAACAAATATAGTATATCATCTAAGAAAATTCATTTATAATATAGTGCATTCTAAGAATAATATAAATGCATCATCATATTCCTAAGAGTAATAAAACAATAACAAAATGCAAAAAGATAACCTTGAATCTAACTGGAAACATAGAACTTAGCAGCTAGAGCTTTCATAAGTGTATAATTAAAGCTATCTACATCAGTTTCCAAAATAGGAGTTATTTGCAACTCAGAGCATAGAACCAAGACTGTGTATGAGTCCAGACATTTGAGGATCTCCGGGTCTCTATCATAATCCTAATTTCCCAAAGAAAAAAAAAAAGAAGAAGTTAGATTCATGTCGCTGGACTTTTTGAACTTAATAACGTTTGCAAGTAACAAAAACAAGAAACTTAATAACGTCCTCACCTTTTCAGTTACCACAATGATAGGCTTGCAATTAGATTTGTGTTCTAGTCCCTTTGCTCTCCTACTCATAGTTTCAACATCCTGCACTTATCATTATGATATTGATGAAAGCCAATTTGATTTAGTAAAAATAATTTTTTGGCAGTGAAACAAATTGGGAATAACACATGAAGAATAGCTATGGAATTAGTAACCTCTGCTTCAAATAAATGATGATCACTGAAATCAAGTCTATCAACATAATGTGCTCCAGTCTGTCAAACATATATAACCCACTAGTCAGCATAGCAGAAACTGAATATTTGTTACAAAATCAAGTGCGCATGGAACTAGGATAATAACAACTTACCATCTCGATGCTCTTGACAAATGCATCAGCGGATCCAATTGCGGAAACACATAGCACAGAGGCACAGCGCAACGCTTCTAAAGCTACATGTGACCTAGCATTTTTAACATCGAACAAGTATTTGGGCACCATCTTGGAGTAGAAAATCGGTATCGACTTTTTGAATCCTTGTATCATGTTCTCAATATCTCTGAGGCTTTGTTTAGTAATCTGCATGATCCAAAACCACTAACCTCAATAGTCATCACCAAAAAGAAAGGAAAAAAACAAGTATAAACTTGTAAACACACCAAGTCCACATGGTGTACTACAGCAACATCTGCCCGTTCAAGCGCCAGAAGAGGTTCTCGTAAAGGACCATGAGGCATCAAATGACCATTTCCCCATGGATTCAGCCCGTTAAGCATCACAATCTCGAGATCACGAGACAAACTCCAATGCTATGTACCAAACAAGAGAGCACAAGTCTTCAAAACAGCAATAAACACAAAGAAGGTGAAAATAATCTCATAAAGCTAGAATTTTGTGAATATAAACTAGAGAATATACCTGCATCCCATCATCTAATATGATACAACCAATTTTTTCAGAAATGGTCCAAACTTGTGCTCTTTCATGAAGATCAAAGAATGACCTTAAACTAGAAGAATCTACACAACCATACTTATCCAAAAACAAAGCAGCAGTAGCTGCCCGGTTAGCCCCAACGCCAATCTTTACCGGTCCACCACGAAGATGTCTTTCAAGCATTTTGACTTCATCTCCACCAGCATAACCCTGACAATATGTAAGAGTCTAAGTACACACACAAGCAAACACTCCAAAAATTCAATGGTAACTATACATACTAGTTAGAAGAATGGGAATTACACGAGTGAGAATAAGAGGTGTAAGTCCAGAATCAACGAGGAATTGAGAAATGTATTCCACCATTGGCGTCTTCCCATTACCTCCCCAGCTCAGATTCCCAACGCTGATCACCGGAACGGGTAATCTTCATTCCCACAGATCAAATTAAGTTCCAGGAATCGATAAAAGCATTATTCAATTGATCTCTCTCTCGAGAGAGAAAACGCACCGGTGTTTCTGTAAGAGTGAGTAGCGGTAGAGAGAGCGGCGGATTTGGAGAGCGACTCCGTATAGAGACGAAGCGATTGTTAGGAAGGGAACGAGAGAACGGTGAAGAGCAGGGGAATTCGTATGGACTCGCGTGTAGGCGATTTCGTTCACCACCTTCCTCAGCTTCTCCATATGCAAATTCTGACTCTGCAACTACTTACTGTACGAGATTCTGACTCTGCGATTTCAACTACTGTGTACTGTATGTAAATTTGTTCGTTGGCCAACCGTTTTTAGTTCAAATTCAGTCTTTCGGTTTAACCATTGGTAAAATAAGCAAACTTTGTGAGATCGATCTCATGGATCATATTCTTAAACTTTATTTCAGACTAAATTGGATATAAAAATCTGTGCTAACCCGTGAACCAAGATCTCTTTCAATATGCATTTTTACACAACTGATAAAAGAAATACAAATTATCGCAAGGAAACGATTGCGAAGCTTCAAGAGCTACGTAAATGTATTTAACCATTTTGAAGTTTCGGGGTTGTCTTGGAGCTTCTTAGAACACAAACACCAGCGTCGCAGGTGTAATCTCCAGATCCAGAGGAGTCCTTTGCGAAACAGCTGAAAATATTAGACAAGAAACCCATCAATCTCTGATTCTATATCAACTTTTTCTTCACAGACGCATGGGCTTTACAGGTTCTCTGCATTTGCTTACATTGTCTAAATATATAAGATTCACACACCAGAGGTAAAGATAGAAAGGAGTCAATGGTGGTGTGCCAAAACAAATACATATCGTATGTTTTTTTAAGACTGAAATTGAAACACGTTGCTAATATAACTAAGTCTTCCTAAAGAACACACGTTGCTAATGAAGTTGTTGGTGGGTTACAATAATGTTTAACTAAGACAAATAATACATGTGTGAAAGAGACTTAAGTTCGCAGTATCCTACCTGAGTTCTTACAAGGAAACAATGGCTTCCTTTCTTCAATTCTTCGCCTTTTTCTTTGGTTGTCGTTTCTTTCTGGACTTCTTAAACCCGACTCCGTTCTCCTGTGGACAATAAAGTTCCATGAATTAGCTCACAGAGAAGGTTTATGCATATAACATTATCAGATGGTATCAACCAGCTTCAGTGGATGCTGACCTTTTTGTAACATCTATAAGCACTTTGACCTGAAAACTCCTGTCCGCTTTTAGAGATATATACCTACAAAGAGCAAGAAAATTCAGAGACAACAAATTTTTAGACGTTCCTGTCTATGTGTTCTTTAACAAATAGTTCTCATGCTTAAAAGATGTGAATGCGTGTGTGTATAACACATTCATCCCAGTCATTTTCTATGTATTTTTAGAACAGTGGAAACAGAAACCTACCTTTCTTCCTTCTGGGGATGTGAACCAATGACCTGCAGAGCCACTGTCAGCAGATACACGCCTTTTCCCAGCATCCTTTGGAGCTGCAGCTCTCGTTTTAGGATTTAACCAGCCTTCAGAATTGTGTGCGCTCTCTTGGCTCTTTGAAACCTTTGACTTTGTTTTCCCTCTTCTGCAGCTTTTGCTGCTAGAGTCTCCAGCTTTAGAACTCCCTTTGCTGCCAAATTGATTCCTACAATGGCATTCGAAAGATGTGTCAATCCACAGGAAGCAGAAGATTGTAAGTATCAAAATAAGAAATAGATTAGGAGTAACCTACATATAATCAACAAGGAACACCTCTCGCTGGCTCTCCCTATCATTGACAATTCCCAGAGGAAAGAAGTTTGGTAACCGCTGTCGAGCTAGATTCCGGATCCTTGGATCACTATGCAAGAAGAAACGATGAGATGGAGGAGAAGGGTGGGAAAAATCGTGGAATAGCTCAGTTTGCTGAAAGCCAGTCAAGTTATGATTTCCGCTATTGCTACTACTTGCCACAGCACTGCTTTGTTTCTGAGCTGTGCTAGTCGTCTTGATGGAGATAAAATAGTCCTGACAAACATCATCGAAAGCTGGTGTCTGAATCTTGGAACTTGCCGGGGAAAAATCTTTCCACAGATCTTTAATACAGGGGATAGATCCAGGTTCCTTTCTCTTCGGTTTACTTGCAATAGATGGTTGATTCTTTGAGAATGAATCATGTTTTTTAGTTGCTCCGCTTAAATCTCTGCTGGTGGATGGATGGTCATCTTCAGAATCTGAATCTAGTAGCTGGAACCTTCGTAGAGGACTACGACTTGACATCTGAAACAACGATGCAACAGAACTAATCCCAGAGGCAGCAGATGCTTGAACATCCGACTGCTTTCTTTTTCCCCGAGAGATAGAAGGTTGATTAGATAAAACCCCAGAACCATGAAGTGGCACCCTTGAGCTGCAACTAGAAAAATGACTTCTTGTTGAGGCCGGTGCGTCTGCATGAAGCAACACAAGTTTTATACCAAGATGAAACCAACACAATATGGATGACTTAAAATATTACACTAAAGAAATCCAAAAGAAACCAGTTTGAGTGGAATGAAGCTTAATCAATGTCCTTATAAATAACAAATTCTCAGCCTGAAGGCTCCAAACCCACTCTAGTCTACCTATTAGTGTCAACAACTGCAATCAAGTTTTCATCTTTGAGCCACAACAAACTGATCCTGATATCTAAATAGAAGAGGGTTTGCATCAGGCTTCCTAAATCCATCAGTTTTAAGTTCTCTATGATAAACTAAGGGATGGTCTTTCTATCAATGTGTTCACGATCCAAGACGCCTAATGAATGAAAGATAGGCTAATCAGCTCATTGACGTTTAATAAGAGATCTAACAATGCTCGATTCCTATTCCAGCAGTTTAAGTAAGACCCATATTCGAAAAGACGAAGCAGAAGCTCAAAATTGTAATTACCCGTAGGAAAATCCTCAGGAGAAGAGAACTCTTCAATGTCATCATCCCGATCCTCTACAGCTACGCTTCTATCATCTTTCACAGAACACTTGTTGGGATTAATCCCTCGTCGCAACCGCTTGAGAACCGGGCTTGTAAAATCTGGTTCAAGCTCCCGATCGGAATCTGAGACAGTAAGTCCCAACTCTGGCTCGTTATCGCCGTCCCCGATTAATTGGTCGCCGGTGGAGCTAGGGTTTTGATGGATTTCCGATTGGAGATCCGATGCAGCATCAAGATCAAACCCTAGCGAAAACGATGGTGGCTCAATCGAATCCATGAGAATGAATTTAGGGTTTGGACTAGGAGATGAAGAGACTTCAAAGACATGGAATTGGCGCCTTGGTGTGCCGAAGAAGCTTGAGATTTCGTAAAAATTCCCCGCCTAGCGCACAATCCATGATTTTAAAAAAATTTCAAGTGATTCTCAATTTCTCATGTATTAATTTTCGTCGGGATATTTACCGCCGCAGAAAATAATTATTTTGGAAAGAAAAAAAATCAGAATGGGCCGTGAAATTTCAAAGTTGGATAAAGCCCATAATTTAATTTGGTGAACGGTCTTCTTTTTTTTTTTTCCCGGCAAATAATTTCATTGATATCAAACTGAAATTACAAAGTCAGTATACAGAACATTAGAAAACAAATTATTACATAAGCAGATATATGCGCCATGTAGTGAGAAAGATGCACAATTGGGAAGTGAATTTGACGATGCTTTCCTTAGAGAAGCCTTATTCGCTAATGAATCATTAGATTCACTATTTTCCTTCTCCATTTCTGATCTTCCTCTAATGCGAAATGTATGCATCCATCTACTCTAATGTTGTTCTTAATTGTATAATCAACTAATCTTTTTTTTTTATTCGGATTTATAAATTCTGATGATGATGACATATTGACAACACTTTTATTATTCGATTACAAATACTAATTTCAATTAATTATTTACAAAATTTCAAAATCATGTTAAATATTTTGTAATGTATAAATACATTATACATATCGATTACAATTTTTTTATTATTGTTTATTTCTATATCTATTGCAATAATATGTTTTAAGACAAAAATTGGACATATGGAAGTTCTTAATTCACGAGTTATTCATTACACCGAAAATAAATTTGATTGGTGACACGATCACGGTATTACTAATTTGACATATGAACACATTTTATCATAATTGTTCACACTTAACGAGTGCTCGAACTCGAATTACCAAAGACATCATTGGCCTTAAAAAGTGTAAAATAAAGATGTTTTAATTACGAATCCAATGTCATCTTTTATTTTTGTATCTTGTTTTTGTTGGTCGACTTTGTCATTTATTTTTGTTTTATCTTCATTCATTGCTTATAAGTTAAGGCTTGTCCTCCATTTTTTGTCATTTGCTCTCGTGACAGCATCTCGATTCACCGTTTTTACTTTTTCTCTAACTTTCTATTTTTATTTATATCATTTTACTTCTTCAACTTTATTTTTTCATTTTTTTGTTAGTCATTCTTGGATTAGTGTTTTCTTTCATTCTTGGACCATACTAATATTCAGATAATACTTCATACATTGCAAAAAAACAAAAATAAATAAACCAAAATTCATAAGGTATCATAAGAAATCAATTATAAGAAAAAACAAAAATCATTGGACAAGACAACAGACTGAATTATCGTTTTATCCTTTTAAAATGAAAATCAACACATTCATACGAGATATGGTAAGGACAATTTAGTCATTTAGACACGTGTCGTGCCCGCGTCGCAAAAGCCTATAAAGAATCCATTTACCTTTTCTCACTGAATCTGAAAGAAAAAGCTCGCAGAGATGGAAAAATGGGGGATTTTGCTACTCGTAACATTATCAGTGTCAATAATCTTTACTTCTGCGGCCGCAGATGATTACGTCCGACCAAAACCTCGTGAAACCTTGCAGTTTCCATGGAAACAAAAGTCCTCTTCTGTACCCGAGCAGGTATAAATTAGAATTCCTTAAGCTCTCCTCTGTTTTGATGATTCTTGTTCCGAAAAAATCATGTTTTTAATTGTCTGAAATCTTTCTATTCTTGTAACTGCATGTGGGTCTCTGTTTGTTTTCTCCGAAAGATCCGATTTTTGGGTTTATGCTTACTCCAGAGAATCCCATTTGCTAGTGTCCCGAAGTCTTCTCAACACTAGTTTTCTAATGGATAAATCTAATGACTGTGTAGTTTTGATCAACGCCATTAGTAATCTTCACTAATCACTACTTTGGGTAAAAATGGCCTTTTCCTAAATGATTATTTATAACAATGGAGATGAATTGTGTTGTTTCATTCTGAAGAAAACATTGATGCTTGAGTGAAATTGTAGCTATGGAGTGCATGATACAGTTGATACTTGATAATGAACATCAAAGGTTCTGTTTTTAGATTCATTTGGTCCTGTTTCTTATACTGAGATTCTTACCTGCAGGTGCATATCTCATTGGCTGGAGATAAACATATGCGAGTTACTTGGGTTACGAATGACAAATCGTCTCCTTCATTTGTTGAATATGGAACATCGCCAGGGAAATACTCTTATCTTGGTCAAGGAGAAAGCACCTCCTACAGCTATATAATGTATAGATCAGGGAAGATACATCATACCGTCATTGGGCCATTGGAAGCGGATACTGTTTATTATTACCGTTGTGGTGGAGAAGGACCTGAGTTCCATTTGAAAACACCACCAGCTCAGTTCCCGATTACTTTTGCAGTGGCGGGGGATCTTGGACAAACCGGTTGGACTAAGTCGACTCTAGATCATATTGATCAATGCAAATATGCTGTGCATCTACTTCCAGGGGATCTATCGTATGCGGACTATATGCAGCATAAGTGGGACACGTTTGGGGAACTAGTTCAGCCTCTGGCAAGTGTAAGGCCGTGGATGGTGACACAGGGAAACCATGAGAAAGAGAGTATTCCTTTTATAGTTGATGAATTTGTGTCTTTCAACTCGAGGTGGAAGATGCCGTATGAGGAAAGTGGGTCAAATTCAAATCTTTATTATTCCTTTGAGGTTGCTGGTGTCCATGCGATCATGCTTGGCTCATACACAGATTATGATCGGTACTCAGATCAATACAGCTGGTTAAAGGTAAGGATTATTGCTTGACATCCATCTGTTATGTGTATCTCCCCTTTATTGCCACAATAGGTCTAAGTAGTTAGTAAAATAGTGCTTGGTTGAATTAATCTTTTTCCGTGAGATAATCTTTTAAGATCAGCAGATTCTGTTACACTTATTGGATTTAATTTTGGTGTTATCTATGATATGTGTAGGCTGATCTCTCGAAGGTGGACCGAGAAAGAACTCCGTGGCTAATAGTCCTCTTCCATGTACCATGGTATAACAGTAACAATGCCCATCAACATGAAGGTGATGAAATGATGGCTGAAATGGAGCCTTTGCTTTATGCGAGCGGTGTTGATATTGTATTTACTGGTCATGTCCATGCTTATGAACGCACGGTATGCTCAGAGCTGTGTTGAATCTCAATAGAAATATATCTCAGCTTTTCTTCTTGTTTCCCTATGATATTAAACTGGTTTATTGTGCTGTTCGACAGAAACGTGTCAACAATGGTAAATCAGATCCATGTGGTCCCGTACACATTACCATAGGTGATGGAGGAAACAGAGAAGGATTGGCTCGCAAGTAATTTCCTCAAACTGATTACTTCTAGCTTTATCAAATCTTCATTCTTTCTGTGTTATAAGTAAACTATGAACAAGAATTCTCTGATGTGTCCATGCCAAACCTCTGCATCTTAGTGTCTGAGATTCTTGAGCTAATTCAACATATTATCTACATGAAACTAATCACACTTACGGTGCAGTTGTTATATGATGAAAGTAGTTGATACTTATCATGAAGGGATCGTGTTTTTTTCACTTTCAGGTACAAAGATCCGTCACCAGAGTGGTCAGTCTTCAGGGAAGCAAGCTTTGGACATGGGGAGCTTCAGATGGTGAATTCAACACATGCGCTATGGACCTGGCATAGGAACGATGATGACGAACCAACAAGGTCTGATGAAGTTTGGTTAAACTCTCTTGTGAACTCCGGATGCTTGAAGAAAAGGCCTCAAGAACTCAGGAAAATGCTCTTGGAACCTTAATTATATCCATAAAGTGAGAATTTCAGTAAAATAGTCCATTAAATATAGAAATCTACAAGCTTGTAATGTTGTTAGCAATGGGACTCTTAATCACACCATTGAAGAAGATTTTCACCAACTCTATAGAAATCATAGTTCCAACTTTAAAATTTTGTAAACTTGCACTTTGCTTTGTGTTGTTTTTCCCACTATTTATAATCTTAAAAAAAAAAATCTAGAAGCTAAAGTGACATACGTTAGATTTTGTCAATGTAGATGGTTCAACGAATGTGACATACAAAACAATGTTGAAAACTATTTCCTTTTGAACATTACTCACATTAGGTACAACAACTGTCACTATCTTAAAATGCAATACTAAAAAACATTCTTCATCACATTAATATAAAGTTGAGATACATATAAAATTACAAATTAATTACAATTAGGCCACAAAAATGATGGACCGTAAGTGGAGGATTAGTTGTCTGAAGACCGTTGACGAAAAAAGGCGGACCTTTTCCACGCGCTCACCACACAACACTTTCATAAAATCAATTCATCGATCCATCGTCTCTATCAGATCAATTCATCGATTGCGATCGCTCTTTCAATTTTCTTCATCACCGGTGAAAATAATCGAAACCCAGCACGAGAAAAATGCATGATTTTTGCTTCACTATCCCGTACGGGATGCTTCTCATCGGCGGAGGATTTATCGGGTACATGAAGAAAGGAAGTATAACATCTTTCGCCGGAGGTGCAGGCACTGGATTATTACTCATTCTCGCTGGTTATATCAGTCTCAAAGCTTTTGAGAAGAAGAAGAATTCCACTATTGCTATGGTTCTTCAGACAGGTTTTTTTCTTGCAAATTTCTTTCCTTTTTAGCGATCTGGGTTTATATGTCTTTAACAGATATTTATGTTTAGGAAGATTTATTCGTATGATTCCGTTAGATGTCCATAGGGAAGACTTTCAATTACAAGATGTGAATAGCTTTTAGTGACTTATCACTTGAGCCAAGGAATTGTTTCATTTTGTTTTCAATTTGTTATGGTTCAATGTGTTGGATCATGAACTTAGCTTGAGAGTTGATGATAGGTTATGTTATAAGGTTAAGGATCTTATTGGACCACTAACGATCTGGATCTGAATAAGTGATTTGTGTGATGATGCTAAACTTGCTATTCAAAGATAAAAAAAAATTAATATTTTGGTTGTGTTTGGATCTTCAATTGCAGCAGTATTTGAATTGGTTTGCTAATTTTTTCCACTAATGTAATAGTGTCTCTCTTGGACAAGATGCTGTTTTACTGCAGATGAACATTCAATTTGAGTTGTTAGATGTTGTAGTTGAGTAGCTGTTTTTAATTAGTGTTCTTGCCATTGATTGACAATAGAACCAACCTCAAAGATATAACAAGCTTGCAAAATCGATTTTCATTATCTATGGTGACTGAAACTCATCTGAATGTTTCTTTTTTTTTCGATACAGTCATCGCAGCTGCTCTCACACTAGTCATGGGACAGCGTTACTTGCTGACTGGAAAGATTATGCCGGCTGGTTTGGTTGCTGGGATCAGGTAAAAATCCTTCAACACTGGCTGGCTAGTATCTTTGTTTGCATCAAGATTTGGTATTTTTAAGTTTTTACACCATTGACTTAACTCTAGAACCATATCTGTATTGCAGTGCTCTCATGACCTGTTTTTACGTATACAAGATCGCTACTGGTGGCAATAAATTTCCAGCAAAAGCTGAATGATGGTTCTGCTACATGCAGATGATACTATCCGTTGTTGAATTTGTCGATTAGAATTCTTTTTGGTGTACACAATGCGGTTGTCATAACGCCTTAATAGCTTGTATTAGTCAAAGAACTGCATATGGTCTTGTGTTTTCTTGTCATCGTGTTTTTGTAACCACAAACTGTTTTGAGCTATACTACTATATATATTGAGATATATCTGCCGTTTCGATACACACTTGGGATCTGGGGATGAGCACATCGTAAAACAAAATAGAAGTTGATCCTCAAAACTTCTTTGTAACCTTGTGTCATCACAACAAAAAATCTTCAATGTGTTTGTTCTCTCCTTAAAGTATATCTTGATTCATGCAGTAACAAAGGCAAAACTCTTTTGCAAGAGTATAGAAACCAGACTCAAGCTGTGCGATGGTGATTCTTTTGGAGAAGTTGGATTTGTGCTCTGATGTAAAGGGAAACTTAAGCTAAAAGGTCCATCAATGGAGGTGACACATAGTTTTAGAAAATGTGCTTTTCTCATGCTAGAAATGTTATGGAGACCCAAAAATGCTTTTCGGAAAAAATTCTCATGCTAGTAGCTAGGCTCTACTTAACGAGGTGACAGCTAAAATAAGTTCTTTTTATTCCATTTTCAGAATAGTGACATTCTTCTCACAAATATAGAAAAACTACAATTAATGCTACTGCAGAGTCTGATTACGTTTTAAGCTAATTTTTCCATTTTTAGGACGTGGTAGATTGTGTAGATTATTGCTAAACAGCTCATGAGTTCAATAATTCACTTATTCTTCACTCCATCTTCAGCAAAAAAAAAAAAAGTAAGAAGAAACACTGAAAGCTCTCCACTACCATGGCGTGTCCTAGAGTGATTTTTCTGATTCTGATCACGTTCTTCATTTTACAGACTGCTTTCTCAAGTTCTTGGCAAACATTGAGTGGTTAGAGACAGAGTTCTCTCACTTTTTATGTACGTGAATTTTTCATAAATGTTCCTTACAGTTTCTTGATGTGTTTTCTTTAGGGAAACCTCCGGCTGTGATTGCTCGAGGCGGATTCTCTGGTATGTTTCCAGATTCCAGTATTCAAGCATATCAGTTGGTGAATATAACAACTTCACCAGACGTAATGCTCTGGTGTGATCTTCAACTAACAAAGGATGGTGTTGGAATCTGCTTTCCAAATCTGAAGCTTGACAATGGTTCTAACGTCATAAGAATTGACCCACATTACAAAGAAAGGTTTTCTGTTGATTTCACATGGAAGGAACTCTCTGATGTGAAATGTAAGTCCTTTTAACTATATCTCGTTTCTTTAAACCCTCTTCTTGTAAGTGAAACTTCTTAAATCAAAATGTTCAATCTTGTGGTATATCAACTCTGCAAATGTTTTTTCCCCTCAACAGTGGCACAGGGTGTTGTCTCAAGACCATATATATTCGATGATGTATCCTCGATATTGGCTATTGAAGAAGTAGCAAAGTTGACAGCTTCAGGCCTCTGGTTGAACATTCAGGTATAATGTAGATACTCTTTTAACGCTCAGAGTCTTTTCTATAAGAATCATAATTAAGTAATCTTCTTCCTCTACTTATCCGTCTCTACACTTATAGGACAGTGCTTTCTACGCAAAACACAATTTGAGTATGAGAAACTCTGTTGTCTCTCTATCAAGACGCCTGAAAGTTAACTTCATATCTTCTCCAGGGATCAGTTTCCTGAAGAGCATGAAAAACAGTGTCAAGCCGACTGTGACAAAACTCATCTTTAGGTTTCTGAAACAAGAACACATAGAACCCTTCACCAACCAATCTTACGGCTCTCTTGCCAAGAATCTAAGTTATATAAGAACGTTTTCTTCTGGAATTCTTGTTCCAAAATCTTACATATGGCCCGTAGATTCAGCTCTTTACCTACAACCCCACACGTCGCTTGTAACAGATGCTCATAAAGAAGGCTTACAAGTTTTCGCCTCGGAGTTTGCCAATGATTTTGTAATTGCTTATAACTACAGCTATGATCCAACGGCTGAGTATCTATCTTTCATTGACAACGGAAACTTCTCCGTTGATGGTTTCCTATCAGACTTCCCGGTGACTCCATATCGAGCCATCAGTAAGTAAAAAACACACTGTTTTTCTGTTTCTTCATCTAGTTTTGCATTGCATATAGCTACATTTATGATTCTTGTTTTCTTTCCAAGATTGCTTCTCTCATGTGGACCCTAAAAGAGCTAAGGAGCAAGGTAATGCACAAGAGAAAACCATAAACATATGATCACTAAATCGTTTAGTTGCATTTTAACAGTTATGTCTTGCAGCTAAGATAACTATTATCTCGAAGAATGGAGCGAGTGGAGATTTCCCGGGCTGTACTGACTTGGCGTATCAGAGAGCTGCAAGCGACGGGGCTGATATTCTTGATTGCAATGTCCAGATGTCTAAAGACAAGATTCCCTTTTGTATGAGCTCCTTTGATCTTATAAACAGCACTAATGTCATCGAAACAAGCTTCAGAAATCTGTCATCAGTAGTTTCAGAGATTAACCCACGGAGAAGTGGTATCTACACTTTTAGCCTGACCATGTCTCAGATACAAACCTTGAAGCGTAAGAGCCAAAACTACAAAGCAAAATCAAGATTCAATATAAAGACTTTTAATGAATTGGCTTTGTTTCCCTCTTTATTGCAGCCACTATTTCGAATCTTGAAAAGGACTCTGGTTTATTCAGAAACCCAAGAAACAACAAGGCTGGGAAGTTTCTTACATTATCCGAGTTCTTGTTTCTTCCAAACCGTTACAGCTCTCTCTTAGGCCTCTTGATAGAAGTGGAGGTGGGAGTTCTATCTGCAAATCTTGTGTGTAAATAAGTACAACACATGACTCTTTTCTTGATATAGCATTTTTTCGTTTCTTAGAATGCAGCTTATTTAGTGGAACATCAAGGAATTAGCGTGGTCGATGCGGTACTAGATGAATTGAAGAGAGCTACTACTCAACAAAACAAGACAAGTGCAAGAACAATACTGATCCAGTCTACTGATAAGTCTGTCTTGATGAAGTTCAAGGAGAAGAACAAAATGAATCATGACGAGCTGGTCTATAGAGTCGACGACAACATCCGTGATGTAGCAGATTCGGCGATCAAAGACATCAAGAATTTCGCAGGCTCGATTGTCATCAGTAAGAAATCAGTCTTTCCCTACAAAGGGTTTATCATCCTTGAAAAGGAGACAAATATTGCTTCAAAGCTAAAATCAAACGGGCTTCGTGTTTACGTTGAAAGATTTAGCAACGAGTGTGTAACTCATGCATTTGACTTTTACGATGATCCAACGTTAGAGATAGACTCTTTTGTCCGCGATGTCCAAATTGATGGCATCATCACTGACTTCCCAGCAACCACTGCAAGATACAGAAGTAAGAAAGTAGTCTCATCTTCTCTTTATATCTTCTTTAACTTTCCTTGAGCCAATCTGAGATTATGTTTGATTGCAGAGAACAAGTGTTACGGCGAATTTGGTCTGACTACAACCGGTGAGCTCATAACTTTCGCGAATCCAATGCTTCTTCCACCAGCTGAAGCTCCATATCCAGCACTACTTGACTCAGATGTGACGGAACCACCATTGCCTGAAGCAAGAAGTCAGCCTCCTGCTTCTTCTCCATCAAAGGCAGAGGAAAAAGCAATAGAAGTTCCCTTTGCATTTATAGCCATGGCTATTCTTGTGTGCTTCTTCATTTCAGTTTAGTGATAAGTGTTTGTAACCGACTTCGACTGCAGTATCTGCAAGTGAACCTTATGAATAACAATGTCTAGTACTATATCATTCTTCTTTTTAAGGTTTCAATAAGATATCTAGAATTACAAATTTAGAAGAGATATTAATAGGAATATGGAAATGGATAAACTTAACTTTAAATCCAACAAAACCAAAATTAGCTTATTTGATCTTTTAACTCTCTTCCAATGGATTCTTCACCCAAATTTAACCATCCATTTATCAGGAAAAAAGGAAACATAAAATAAACAATCAAACATAAGGGAAAGATTCTAAGTGGCAAACTCATTTTTGTTTGTTCCTTCTTTCTTTTGAGGCCAAAAGAGACCAGATTCATTTTTGGTTTCTTCAAAGGCCAAACCTTATTTTCTTATTTTCTCAGACAAACCCTTTTGCCATATTACAAAATAAAATTTATTCGTCTGAGAATTATCTTGATCCCTTTTGGATTCGAGGTTCAAGAACATTCATGAACTTCGAGTAAATCAATCATCTTCTTGTAGTAATAATCCAGGAAGATACATTATCAACACACATAAAACAGAATGAAAATCAATTGCTTGTTCTGTTGTATGTCCCACAGACGATTTAACAGACGATCATCATCGAGACAAAGCATCAAAGACTGCATTGATGCAAAGAACAATATAACTACATTTGACAACATCTCTTTTAAAACAGGTCCCATTTTCTAACCTTTTTCATTATATGCATTCTCAAATCCCTTAAAAGCTTTTCTTTCTAAAAGAAGCGAGGCGTATTTGCACATACCTGCAGATAGCAGTAGGCGAAGATACATATCCGAGGAGATAGCAAAACTCGGTAAAGGGAACATCAGTGCTCATATTTTTACATTCAGAGAGCTTTGCGTCGCTACCAAGAACTTCAACCCCGATAATCAGCTCGGTGAAGGCGGGTTTGGAAGGGTTTACAAAGGGCAGATAGAAACCCCGGAACAAGTACTTATAACATTCTCTCTCATACAACATCGATCCATCATATTCTGCTCAGTGGTTTGATTCTGATTCTTGCGTGTTTAGGTTGTTGCGGTTAAGCAGCTAGACAGGAATGGTTACCAAGGGAACAGAGAGTTTCTTGTGGAAGTCATGATGTTGAGTCTCTTACATCATCAAAACCTTGTCAATTTGGTCGGATATTGCGCAGACGGTGATCAACGGATTCTTGTCTATGAATACATGCAAAATGGCTCTTTAGAGGATCATCTTCTAGGTAACATATATCTAAACACCATCACAACATACTTTCACTTCCACACATTCTAAAGATTTACCTTTTTTATACTTCAGAATTGGCGCGGAACAAGAAGAAGCCGTTGGATTGGGACACAAGAATGAAAGTTGCGGCAGGAGCAGCTAGAGGGCTTGAGTATCTACACGAAACAGCAGATCCTCCTGTTATCTACAGAGACTTCAAGGCCTCAAATATATTACTTGACGAAGAATTCAACCCAAAGCTTTCGGATTTCGGTTTAGCTAAGGTTGGTCCGACCGGTGGAGAGACTCATGTGTCAACGAGAGTGATGGGAACATACGGCTATTGTGCGCCTGAGTATGCTCTCACAGGACAGCTCACTGTGAAATCCGATGTATACAGCTTCGGAGTCGTGTTCTTGGAGATGATCACAGGAAGACGAGTCATTGACACAACAAAACCAACTGAAGAACAGAACTTAGTCACTTGGGTACGCAAAAGTTCTTCAATCTGAACAAAACCATTTGATTGGTTTTCTTAATTTGGTTTTGCTAAAATGCGCAGGCGAGTCCATTGTTCAAAGATAGGAGAAAGTTCACGTTAATGGCAGATCCATTGCTTGAAGGAAAGTATCCAATAAAAGGATTGTATCAAGCGCTTGCAGTAGCAGCAATGTGTCTTCAAGAAGAAGCAGCAACGAGACCAATGATGAGTGATGTAGTCACTGCGCTTGAGTACTTAGCCGTGACCAAAACCGAAGAAGATGGACAAACTGTAGAAGGAGAAGAAGAAGAAGAAGAAGACGAAAGATCCAAACTTTGAGCAAATTTTTTTGTTTGTTTTCGTTTGTAATTTTCAAATGATCGGTTTTAGGAAATTTGATAACTTTACGAATTCACCAATGAAAAAAGAAGATTAAATGAGAGTTTTCGTGTTCCCCATCGAACATTTTAAAGGATTTGCTGAGAATTTTGTATCTGGGTTTCAAAAAGTTTCAGACTTGACTCATCGCTGAACAAAAATTACAGAATTAAAAATCCCAACTTTATCGGAAAAATGTCTTTTTTTTTTGGTTTATGTATTTTTTTTTAAAAGTGAAATGATTAATTAAAGAAGATAAAAGGGGAAAAGGGTTTAAGGGTTTGTCATAGAGCAATGGCTACCAGCTCAGCTTTGTGATAAAACGACAAAATTGGACAACGATAAACCCTACTTTTATCTCTGGAAGACTCAAAATTCCTTCAAGCTGGGGAGATTAGCTTCACTTACTACGGCCATGGGGGTTTCTCTTCGTCACTTGTCTCCTTCCTCTTTCTGGGTTTCGCGTCGTCCTCGTGTTTCTTCTTCAATTCTTTCTTTTCTTGTCCCTCGCCGTCGAATCCTTTGCACCAGGTTCACAGCTTTTCTCATCTTATCTGTTCCCTTTTCTCATTTTTGTTCATCGAGAATTAGATTTACTCATTCATTAGTCAATTGCTCTGTTCCGTAAAGTTGGTTGTTAGTTTTATATAGTGATGATGATTCACGTTTTGAGGTTGTTGAAGAAGCAGGTTAAAAATGTGTGTTTGCTCAATTGCTCTGTTTCGTAAGTTTGTTGTTAGTTATATAGTGATGATTCGCGTTTTAAGTTTGTTGAAGAAGCAGGTTAAAAATGTGTTTTGCTGCAATTTGGTTTCAGTTTCTCACTTAGTCTAAATTGTTCCTGTGTTAAAGTTATTTAGGAGTCTGCTTTTGATTAAGCAGAAGAATGTATTTTAGTTGAGGTTTGGTTATTATTCTGAGTTTGAAGGTGTTTTTCTTTGTGTTGATATCATTTTTTGGTGGTTATGATTTGCAGGAAAGTAGCAATCATAAAGGGAAATGCGGGATATTCGACTGCTACTGATTGTGGTGGTTCTCATGGGTTTCATCATTCAGGTCATCAAAGGTCATCCTCTGTTGAGTTTAGTGGAGAGTGGAAACTTAATTTGGGATCTAAGACGGCGAGAATGGTTCCGCCAACTGTGAAACAAGCTGGAGCTGTAAGTGCTTGGAGGGAGGAAGTCAATAATAAGTTAAGAGGAAGAAATAGAGAATATGCTAACAACCAGGATGATGCTTTTGGTAATGGCAGTTATATTTTAAAAGGCTTTGTCCCCAAAATAGATGATGTCCATTCTTATGGAAACGGCCAGAACTTTGATTACAATCTGAAGCCTGGAACTGATATTACCACACTTGGTAGAGAATTGAATGGCTTTATGCAAACGAATAGTATAAGAGGATCGGTCGTAGCATTACCAAGCAAGGATATTGAGGTTGGGGAAACAACAGACGTGACTCTGAAACCTCTTAACAGTGATACGACTCTTGACAATGCCAGCTATAAGAAAACAGCAACCATTTCCAAAGTGGAAAAATGCACCAACCTATCGCAAGTCCGTGCAAACCTCAAGAAAATATACAATAGAGTTCGTGTTGTTGATAATGTGTCTAGTGCAAAGGAAACCGTGGCTCTGCTCATGAATCAATATAGGAATCTTGTCCATGCTTGCGATACAGAGGTATTGGGTCATGTGTTTGCTAATACATTGTTGTTCACATGGCCTAGAAATGCTTATGTTCTTGACGTATAGACGCTTCGTTTAATTCTGCTTTTACTCTCTGATAATCTATTCTGTAGGTATCCAGGATTGATGTGAAGACTGAAACACCTGTAGACCATGGGGAGATGATTTGTTTCAGTATCTATTGTGGATCAGAAGCAGATTTTGGAGATGGTAAATCATGTATCTGGGTAGATGTGCTTGGCGAAAATGGAAGGGATATCCTGGCTGAGTTTAAGCCATTTTTCGAAGACTCATCCATAAAAAAAGTGAGCTAAAACGAAAAACAACTTGCTGCGTTTCTATTTATTCAGTGATAATTTGGTGTTACGAATCTTGTTGTGTGTTTTCCTGAAAAGATGATTGACTACTTCTTCACCTTGGCTCTCTTTTGTTTAGATGGAGGCACTAATGACTTCTGAATCATGTTTTAATTTTGTAAATCATTTGAAAATGTTTTCATGATCAAATAACGCTTATAAGCTTGACCTTTCCTTTTACTTATAGGTATGGCATAACTACAGCTTTGATAACCACATCATCAGAAATTATGGAATCAAGCTTTCTGGTTTTCATGGTGATACAATGCACATGGCACGATTGTGGGATTCATCTAGACGGATATCGGGTGGTTATTCGCTTGAAGCACTTACAAGTGACCCAAAAGTTCTTGGGGGAACTGAGACAAAGGAGGAAGCAGAATTATTTGGTAAAATATCAATGAAGAAGATTTTCGGCAAGGGAAAATTGAAAAAAGATGGATCAGAAGGAAAATTGGTGATCATTCCTCCTGTTAAAGAGCTACAAATGGAGGATCGAGAAGCTTGGATTTCGTACTCAGCGTTGGATTCAATAAGCACTCTAAAGCTTTATGAGAGCATGAAGAAGCAACTGCAAGCGAAGAAATGGTTTCTTGATGGAAAACTAATTTCAAAAAAGAACATGTTTGATTTCTACCAAGAATATTGGCAACCTTTTGGTGAACTTCTTGCCAAAATGGAATCGGAAGGAATGCTTGTAGATAGGGATTATTTGGCGCAGATTGAGATTGTAGCCAAAGCAGAACAAGAAATTGCTGTTTCGAGGTTCCGTAATTGGGCTTCAAAGCATTGTCCAGATGCAAAGCATATGAATGTTGGCAGTGACACGCAATTGCGACAACTCTTTTTTGGTGGCATTTCTAACAGGTATGCTTCTTCCAAGTCTTGATTTGAACTGCCTTATTTTTCCATGTATCTTTAGAAGAAACCATGACATTTTGGTATTTGACACGTACCATATCACTTTATTATAAAGAAAACCAAATGTATGAGACTCTAGTTTAAGAATCTGGTGAAGATTGTAATCTTTTGCCTTGATAAAACACTTGCAGCTCTCAGATTTAGTTTGTGAATCAAATTTTCTTCCCATTATGATGCAAAACAGGAGTTACATAATTTCGTTTCTTAGTGCTTATTTCTGATACTAAGTTTTGTTCATATCTGATACAGTTGTAATGATGAGGATCTTCCATATGAAAAACTTTTCAAAGTTCCCAATGTGGATAAGGTGATTGAAGAAGGAAAAAAGAGAGCCACAAAATTCCGGAATATCAAACTGCATAGGATAAGCGACAGACCTTTGCCCACTGAAAAGTTCACTGCCTCAGGCTGGCCCTCTGTTAGTGGAGACACCTTGAAAGCCTTAGCTGGGAAAGTCTCTGCAGAATATGACTATATGGAGGGCGTTTTAGATACTTGTCTAGAAGAAAACATTGGAGATGATGATTGTATTTCGCTACCAGATGAAGTTGTAGAAACACAACACGTCAATACCTCTGTTGAATCAGACACATCTGCTTATGGAACAGCATTTGATGCATTTGGAGGGGGTGAAAGTGGAAAGGAAGCTTGCCATGCTATTGCTGCATTATGTGAAGTTTGCTCCATTGATTCCTTAATATCAAATTTTATCCTTCCTTTACAGGTATGTTTTTTCTTTTAAAACAATATTCCCTGGATTTACGAGCTACTTAATTATTTCCATTAGCATATCCTTCAGGTTATTTTTTTATGGAATTTGTTTTCCTAAATGACAGGGAAGTAACGTGTCAGGAAAAGATGGTCGTGTCCACTGCTCCCTGAATATCAACACTGAAACTGGACGCTTATCGGCTAGAAGGCCAAATTTGCAGGTACATGGCTTGAACTTAATTTAAGAGTTAGCTTGAATGGAGATGCAATCAAATAACTAAGCTTCTCTAATTTCTCTACTGATAACCTTGTAAATTTTTTTGATGTTGTGGTATGAAGAGCTAGTATATGCTAATTTTTGGATTGGTGTGCTCAAGGTCAATTTTTAGATAGAGGTATAGGACATCTAGAATTTGTTTGTAAAGTATTCCTTTTCTCTGTCTAGAACCAACCTGCATTGGAGAAAGATCGGTACAAAATCCGTCAGGCCTTCATAGCATCACCTGGAAATTCACTTATTGTTGCTGATTATGGACAGGTGAAATGATATTGATATCTACTTTTCTGATGACTAGTAAGCTAATTCACTTGTTGACTGTGAGGTGATTTTTCTATCTTCAGCTGGAACTTAGGATTCTGGCACATCTTGCTAGTTGCGAAAGCATGAAGGAAGCTTTCATAGCTGGTGGAGACTTCCACTCAAGAACAGCCATGAATATGTATCCTCATATTCGTGAAGCTGTTGAAAATGGTGAAGTGCTCCTTGAATGGCATCCACAACCTGGACAAGAGAAGCCGCCAGTGCCATTGTTGAAGGTGAATCCTGGTTAAATGTTTTTGAAACAGGGATTTTTAACTCTTTTATTCATTTTGCTTGTAAGCTAAAAGAATAGTTCTATTAGTGCTGAACTGCAGAGCGGGACTCTTTCATCCCTTTGGCACTTTAAGATTGCAACAGTCGACTTATACAGACTAGGGAAACTAAACTTTGTTCCTGAATTCGTCTAACAGCTGGCAAAATGTTTTCTTACTTATTCAGGATGCCTTTGCTTCTGAGAGAAGAAAAGCAAAGATGCTTAACTTCTCGATTGCGTATGGGAAGACTGCTATTGGGCTGTCTAGAGATTGGAAGGTACTATCAACTAAGCCGTTAAGATTGATATGAACAAGCTTGATATAAGATAATAAGCTCACAGAAGCCTGTTTTCCATCTTTCAGGTATCAAGAGAAGAAGCTCAAGATACAGTTAATCTCTGGTATAATGACAGACAAGAAGTCCGGAAATGGCAAGAACTACGCAAGAAAGAAGCTATACAAAAAGGGTATGTACTCACTTTGTTGGGAAGGGCTCGTAAATTCCCTGAATACCGTTCACGTGCCCAAAAGAACCATATCGAGCGAGCAGCAATCAACACTCCTGTTCAGGTTTGTTTGCACTATCATCAGATCTTAACCATCTTGAACTCTATCGACTTTAAACCTCAATCACCACTATTAATACAGGGAAGTGCGGCTGATGTTGCTATGTGCGCTATGCTGGAGATATCAAATAATCAACGGCTAAAAGAGCTTGGTTGGAAATTGCTTCTACAAGTAATACTTCTCACAGATTCTTTACATAACTACAGGTTAGATGATTGTTTATCTAAATGATTTCTTTTGGGCTACCTACAGGTTCATGATGAAGTAATCTTGGAAGGACCAAGTGAGTCAGCGGAGAACGCTAAAGACATAGTTGTGAACTGCATGTCTGAACCCTTCAACGGCAAGAATATTCTCTCAGTCGACTTATCTGTTGATGCTAAGTGTGCTCAGAACTGGTATGCTGGCAAATAAGAGGAAAATAGAAAAAGATCTTGCTAGTGAAAGCTAACAATGAGGCAGTGCTTGAGGTTTTTTTTTTTTTTNTTTCATT
>Ga0041059_1000648_pt1 | contig 26985 bp, 23 predicted proteins | sample AraColnosormetaG_FD_56232 | JGI IMG/M metagenome (GOLD analysis project Ga0041059, IMG submission 56232) | Arabidopsis roots microbial communities from North Carolina, USA - Col MF nosort | ecosystem: Host-associated > Plants > Roots > Unclassified | place: USA: North Carolina | collected... | reverse complement strand
TCTCTCTCTCTCTCTCTCTCTCTCTCTCTCTCTCTCTCTCTCTCTCTCTCTCTCTCTCTCTCTCTCTCTCTCTCTCTCTCCTTACTCTTGTTATTCTTAACCCTAATTCGATTTTGGCAGTATAATGGATGTGTCTGGAAAGGAGGGAGGCTGAGACTGGAGAAAGCAAAAGAGCATTATCTAGCTCGCTTAAAGCGAGAGTGGGAGGCAGCGTCTTCTACCTCTGATAACACCATTAAAGCTCCCTCCGATTCACCACCTGCCACTCACCTTAACATCTTCTTTCCCAGACTCAGAAAGGTACTACTAATGCTCCTTCAAAGTTGTAACATTTATATGACATAGTTAGTACTAGGAGTAGTAAGAGATTAGGGTTTGAGCTACGTATGTGTGGTGCAGGTGAAACCTATGCCACTTAGTGGAACTGGTAAACATAAGTATAGCTTTCAGCGTGTTCCAGTGTCGTCTTCTCTTCCAAGGAGCTTTTGTGATTGTGAAGAGCACTCTAACAGCTCTCTCACTCCTCGGGAAATACATCTTCATGATCTGGAAGCGGTTAATGTGGGAAGACAAGAAGCCGAGGTGAATGTTATGAACTCGGTGATGAATAAGCTCTTTGAGAAAAACAATGTGGACCCCGAAGAAGACAATGAGATTGAAGCAGACCAAGATAACCTCATCATCAATGTGGCATCTAGTGGCAATGATATGGACTCAGCGCTGGATATGTTGTCTAGAAAACGGGTACGTAGTGCTACTTATATTTTTTCTATTATACTTAACCCAATAATGAGTCATCTACCTCATCCCTGATCTGGCTCTTTCTTTGATTGTAACTCAGAAATCAATTCTCAACAAAAAAACACCAAGTGAAGAAGGATATAGTGAAGGACGAAAAGGGAACCTTACTCATCCAAGCAAGAATAGGCAAACAATCAGCCTAGAGGAAACTGGAAGACAGGAATCTTCACAGGCCATACGTGGAAAGAAGAAGCCTTCTGAAGTGGTACCAGATAAATCATCGGATGAACCGAGCAGAACAAAAGATCTTGAGCAGTCAATCGACAATATTTCCTGGTCCCAAAAGTCTTCCTGGAAATCACTTATGGCAAATGGGAACAGCAATGATTTTAGTGTATCCAGTTTCTTGCCAGGTGTTGGCTCCAGTAAAGCAGTACAACCTGCACCACGCAACACTGATCTTGCTGGGCTTCCTAGCCGAGAAAATTTGAAGAAGAAGACGAAAAGAAAGCGTGTAACGTCTACAATCATGGCAGAGGATTTACCTGTATCAGATGACATAAAGAGGGATGATAGTGACACAATGGCAGATGACATAGAGAGGGATGATAGTGATGCTGTGGAATATTACACAGCTTGTGAATCTATGGCAGATGACACAGCTAGTGACTCTGTGGCTGAGAGGGATGATAGTGATGCTGTGGAAGATGACACAGCTATTGACTCTATGGCAGATGACCCAGCTAGTGACTCTGTGGCTGAGAGTGATGATGGGGATGCTGTGGAAAATGACACTGCTATTGACTCTATGGCCGATGACACAGTTAGTAACTCTATGGCTGAGAGCGATGATGGTGATAATGTGGAAGATGACACAGCTATTGACTCTATGTGCGATGACACAGCTAATGACGATGTAGGTTCAGACGACTCAGGATCACTTGCAGATACTGTTAGTGACACAAGTGTTGAAGCTGTCCCCCTGGAATTTGTTGCAAACACAGAGGGCGATAGTGTGGACGGCAAGTCGAATGTGGAGAAGCATGAAAATGTAGCAGAGGATTTGAATGCAGAAAAGGAAAGCTTAGTCGTGAAGGAAAATGTTGTAGATGAAGAAGAGGCGGGTAAAGGACCGCTGAAAGCTAGTAACAAGTCAACAGGAGGTTCTTCATGGCTTCAGAAGGCTTCGTGGACTCAGCTGGTTAGCGACAAAAATACTTCTTCATTCAGTATAACTCAACTCTTCCCAGATTTAACTTCAGACAAGGGCGAAGCAGCTGGAGTGATCAACAATGTAGGAAACCAGTTCTCCAACTCTAACCAGACTGCAAGTGCAATGAAACAAACAGATTACGCATCTAGCAGCGGTGGTTTTGTGGCTGCGGGAGTCCCTGTGGATAGTACCCCTGTGAGAAGTTTAGATGAGAATCGGCAGCGTCTGAATGGTAAGAATGTGAGTGAAGGAGCTAAATTGGGTGCGAAGAAGAAGATAATTAAGAGAAAGGTTGGGTCGGGGGATACTTGCACATTTATGAGAAGCTCGACTTCTTTGAAAGAGTGGGCAAAGGCTAAGAAGGCATTGAGTGAGCCCAGGAGAAAGAAAAATAGCGAAGAATGAGTTAATACTATCAGAGGCTCTTCAAATTATGTATCCCTCCACAGTTTTTGTGCTTAACACAATACAATGTTTTTTTTAATTCAAGGTTTTAAGGTACACTTCTATAAAAAGCATTTCTCATTAGATAAGATCTTTTTGATGAACTGAACTTTGACGTCAACAACAAGCATGGATACATGTATTTTTTCTGAAGGTTTCGTATACAATAAAAAACCTCATGAAGCGATCAAAAGAGACTGATGATTCATTTTTCTTTTTCTTTTCAAAAACGTCGTCTTGGGATTTCCAACTTCAGATCTGTCTTCCTCGGACGCTTCCTGGATACAGACTTGTAGTCCACGTTTGATGCTTTGTAGTGTCCCCTAACTCTATTTGTATGGTCATCGTGTTTAATCTCATTGTCGTCTTCAAACACTAGGTAACCCCGTTCGATGCTTTGTGCGGTCCAGATCTTGACACCACATTCAATAATGTCGAAGTCTTGCGATTTGCTGCTGAATTCGAACACAATCTCTCTGCTTGCTCCAGAGGGGTCGACGTTTAGATAATAGCCAGAGCGAAATATAAATAGATGTTCCTTTCGACATTTTGAGACAGCGCCTATGTACACCTCCTCATAAGATGGGAATATGTAGCCGTTCGTGTGACATAATAGGGTGGAAGAATCACTTATTTTTGTGATTTCTTGGTTAGGGGAAATCACAACGCAGACCAAATATTGGATGAAGTCATAAGAAGGCCTGTAACCATTGAGAATAATGGTCAAGGAATTACCTTTAGCTCTGTGATCAAACTCTGCAGGCACTTCTCTTCCTGGTAAGAGAGCCTTCCCGATAATTTCTGATCGTCGTCGGATAATTGCTCTCCGTGCTTGGCCACCCAATTTGAAGCAGTTGGTGAAATTGAGGAGCGCTCTTGGCGTGTGTAAAGGGCTAAATACGGTCTCCAGTGATTCACAATCTTCTGCCTCTAGATCAAGGAGCGAACCAGGGAGCTCTGGCAATGATGCAAGTCTTCTGCAGCCAGTTAGATCAAGTGAAAACAGCTGATGAAGAGCTTTGATGCAATCAGGAATCCTTTCAATATCGGAATATCTTAGGATGAGTTGTGTTAAAGACATGGGGAGGTGCGTTAATCCCATGAAATTTTCATTGTAGCTCATATTGAGATAGTGGAGACGACACCACAAAGCAATTGATGCATGCACAACTTCGAACTCCGTGTTGTGTGCTATATCCAGATAATTGATGTGCGTTGAAATTACTGGAATTTTTCTGAATCTTGAGCATCCTGTCATAGTGACGCGTTCTAGGGATACCAAGTTCATGTGAGCAGGAATGACTTGTAGGTTTATGCAGTAACTCATCCACAAGTTCTTTAGTTTATGAAGATGCGAAAAAGAGGATGGAATCTCTACCAAACTCTCGCAACTATTTAGATTCAAATCCTCCAGATTTGTAGCATTTGTAAGATCCGGGAGTTCCTTCAAATTCGGGGACCATCCCAAATCCATATTCTTGAGATTTCTAAGCGACTGAATATAATAAAACCACACAATAAGAGACATAAGAACGAACATACAACATAAAGATTAAGGAGAAATTGTATTTAAAGTGCGCCACCAACCTGAGTTCCACTCCAGAGGTGCTCGAGCTGGCTTCCCTGCATATTGAGTTCCACAAGAAATTCTGGATTAAATGTAGGAGGAAGACACTTGCTTGGATATGCCTCCCAATGTAGTAACCTTAGAAGACAAGGAAACTCTATCCCCGCAGGTATATGCATTCTATATTTCCCATCATATCTACTTTTGGTAACTTTGAGGAATCGAAGATCATGCAGTCTTTTAAAAGCGTCATCACTTATAGTCACTTCACTCATATCTGATGTATCAAATGATATGCCAGACACATTACTAGTACCCTATACCAAATGTCACAAAGAACAAAAAAAATGTCATTACAAAGGTAAGATCTTTCTTTATCTTGTAAGGGAAAAATGAATAAAACAGAACAAGAAAGTACAACTTACTTTCCCATATCGAAGGACATCGCAAATCTCACGAGCATCAATCAAGATTCTCCGTTTCGTGGGCTCTTGTCTTTGAATAGCTTCTCTACCCACTCGTTGTAGTAACTTGTGCATCACTATATTCCCTTCCGCCGATATTTGAATGAGAGATTTATACGCAAGCGTTTTCAACCCGAGTTTGACATCCAAATTATCTTCAACGAGCATTGCTTTCACATGATCATCGTCGACGTAGTTGAAGAAGAATGCAATGAGGAGATATAGAAACTGATCGTCCTCACATAAATGGTCGTATCCGACTCTAAGAACTCCATCGATCTTTCGATCAAGGCTATTTTCTAGCCTACGCAATATACCTTCCCAGTCATCTTCTTTCTTTCCGCGTAAAGTTGAACCCATGACACGGAGACCTAGAGGAAGGTTGCTACAAAGCCATGTTACTCTTTCAGCAAGCTTTTCAAAACCATATGGTGCAAAGCTCCGTCTGAAAGCATATGTACAAAAGATTTTACAAGCTTCTTCTCTAGTTGGAAAATCAACATGATATTTTTTGTTAACATCATGTTGCTCCAAAAGCTCTTGATCCTCCGTGGTCACAATAATCCTGCTTCCAGGACCAAACCAGTTAGTTTCATTAGCCAAAGCCTCAAGTTGCTGCAAATCGTCCACATCATCAAGAATGATAAGAACTTTTTGGTCACATAGCCTTTCTGGAATCGCACCTAAATGGTTTATCCTTATACCATCATGGTTTAGAACTTTGGAAAGAAGTTGTTCTTGTAATCGCAGCTTCAAACCATACTCGTCAAGACCACTATTATAGCTTCCCCTAATATTCTCCATAAAACAAGTAAGCTGAAAACTGCTAGAGAGTCGGCTATGTAAAGCTCTGGCAATGGTAGTCTTACCAATACCTGCAGGACCATAGATTCCTACAATCATAGCTCCATCCTCATAATCTAAATGTAACAAAGACTGCATTTTCTGCAAATGTGCTTCAATACCCACCATGTCTTCAAAATCCCAAGAGATTGTGGCGTTTAGTTTGTTCGAAACATCTCTTGCAATCTTCTCAATCATCTTCGCTTCATTATCCCTAAAACAGAGAATACAAAAAACCTCTGTTTTTATCAAATAGTCATGTGAAAATCATCAAGAAGATCCAAATTAGTTGAAGGAAAGCAAACAAACCAGTTAAAGAAGTGCTCTCCAGCAATGTTTCCAACATCGTTCAAAGCTTTGCTCCATTTTTGTGTCTCCTCATTTGTCTTCCCTTCACAAGTTTTATTAAAAGCGATCCCAAATTCTCCGGTCTGTTTACGGACATCAGATGGATCTACTCCGTAAAAGACGGTCATCACTATTTGTCCTATATCTTCCCTGCACTTCAAAATCTCTAGCAGCTCATCCAAACACCACCTCGATGATGCGTAGTTCTTCGAGAGCACCACGATCGAGATCCTCGATTCCTTGATTGCTCCTGTGAGAGCAGGGACGATGGTTTGGCTTCTTTCGATACTTTGATCATTAAACATCGAAATCCCGTTGTAGCTAAACTGTTTACGTAAATGGCTGAGGAATGTTTTACGGACGTCAGGTCCATGGAAGTTCGTGAAGACGCGGTATCTCCAGGTGCGAGACCGAGAAGAAGAAGACGAAGAAGCCATGGGGAAGAATCTTGAGTGGTTTAAAAGCAAAGTTCACAAATATGTATTTGGATAAACATTTTTTTTGGATGAGAAAATGGCAAGTCGTACTCAGTGAGAGTTATACACAGAGGAAGAAATGGAAAGTTTCGTGGCTTTTTCATTCACTCATCTTTGAAAAGTGGACGAAATTTCAAACCGAGTGAATTGATTATCACCCACAAAAATAGAGAAGAAAAAAGAAGTCAGAGGTTTATTACACTACTGTTTGGTTTTTGGAAAGTTGTACAAACAAGCGGTCTTCTTGGGTTATATTGCAAACGCGTAAAGAAAGGAGGAGGTTCCTTTAACGTTTGAAATGATTGTTTTTAGAAAGTTGAAAAAGATTAATGTTTTTCCTTGCAACAAAAAAGTAAACTTAAGGTTTATATATTTTTGGGGAAATTGAGGAGAAAAGAAATTTCTTTCTCATTGGTCCCATCTATGCCTTTTTATTTAAGTTTGGTGAACTTTATTTTGTATTTATCAATCGAATTTCATTTCGTATCTTTAAACGGATGGGTTTTGATGGTCCAAGAAAAATAATGGTTTTAATAAAATTTTATTTTCGTATCTAAAAACGGATGGGTTTTGTTGGTCCAAAAAAAAAACAGAATGGTTTTAATAGGTCTGCAAAATACATGGACTAGAAAAAGTAAACAGAACCAACCCCAACTCGAACTGGCAAAAATACATGAACGGGATCAAAACCTCAAGACCCGAGAACCATAACCAAACTCGAACCGAATGAGTACCCGAACATATATCCAAAATGTATAAGCATATAACCAAAATATAGTAGTCATATATATATACTTGTAATAATCTACACTTCTATAAAAGTATATCTCATTAGATAAAATCTGATTGATCAACTGAACTTTGACAGTCAACAAGCATGGATACAGAAAAGCGTAAGATGCAATGTTTTACGAAGTTCTTGTTACTGCTAACTGAAAATGGCTGAAATTGGAAAAATATAGGGAACAAATCCTTATCTATCTTTGAGTTCCTGTTCGAACAGGCCGAGTTTGAGGCGTATAGGCTCCAAGAACTGCTTCATATCCAACTTAATCCGCTGCTTCAGCTGCTGGGAAAGCTCCTTGTCTTCGCTGAGCTTCACATCCACCTGCTCATTTGCACAAAATATCACCATCCAGAGATTCTAATATCCTTTTCAAATCAAATCAGAGTCTCTACATAACTTCGTCTAACCTACAAACAGAACGTTCTACTCAAGATTCTCAATAGTTGCATAAAAAATGTTACCTCAAGATCATCAAGCTCGCCGAATGAAAACTCTGGAATCTCGAGGCTCCCCTTCACCTTCTTCATATTCTCTTCAAATGACCACTCTCCTAAGAAAATCGCCATAATATGAGTTTATGTATGCAAATATTACATGAGACAATGAAAGTTCCTAACTTAACAATTATAAAACTCAAATGCACCACATCCTCAGCTAAACCACTAGATTTCATGAGAATGTAAGCAAAAGTTCTTTTCTTTTGTCAACACAAATAAAGTAGAAGATTCTTGTCTTTAAAACCGTGGATAGTCTTACCCTCAACTTTAAGGGAAAGCTCGTAAGTATAGCCAACTCTTTTCTTGTTCCGAACTGTGACTAAGAAAGCCTAGCGAAACAGTGGAAGAAGGAATCATCAATCAAGAACAAACATAGAGAACACATATACCAAAAAACGAAGAAAAGAACTCACATCTCCAACACATCTGTTAACATCTATAATCTCAGCTTTTCCAGAAGAGAACTGCAATGAACCCACTGATCCCAACAGCTCCTGCGGGCACGATTTCAAAGTACCAAAAGATATCAAATTAGCAAGAGAAAAGCAAACAACAACAAAAAAACAGAGTAACAGAAAAGAAAGAAGAAACCTTTAATCGGTCAGTAGCCCATTTGGTGAGACTCTTCTCCTCCCAAGTGCCAGCCTATGGAAACAAGTGAGAAGAGTAAGAGAACGCAAAGAAGAATGGTGTAACACGAGTTTAACAGATCAAAACGTAAAAGAAGCAAACCCGATTCCAGAGAGAGCCAAGGGACGCAGGAGCAGTATTGAGAGAGACGTCGTTGTTGCTGAGCTTTTGGGGCAGAGGAGGAGGAGCTGCGTCTGAGGTGGCTTCTCTCACCCAGTACCTATACGATGAGCCCTCTTTCGTCTTCTCCTCCTCTCTCTCCATGTCTTTGCTCTATCGCTCGCTCTGGCTTTCTCTCCCGTCTCACTCTCCTCTTCTCATTCAATTTAGGGTTCCTCCGATGTCTCCGGAAGTTTCCTGCCTCAGATCCAAATTATTTTATTATTTTCTTTCGAGTCTTTGTTTGTGGCTTAAAGATGTTGTTGTCTTTAAAGGGCCCACTGTTGACCCAAACACAGGTTCACTGTTGACCCAAACACAGCTTCTTTCATTCTTGTCTTATTTTAATCTCTTCAAGTACTGTACTAACTTTTGCTAAATTCTACAGTTGCAATTTGCAGTAACGAATCAGGTTTAGATTACAACAATTCTTGTTCAAGTAAAGATACAGAAGAGTGATGAACTTTACTGTCTCAGAAAGTGACAAAAAAATTTGTATGGGGGAGTCTTTTGACATCAGTTGATCTTTGGCTTAGGAGCTCTTGGCCTTAAGACAGCGTAAAGTAAAATCAGTACTATGATAAAGGCAGGTATTGTTGTCATGTCCACTTCCACTTTCACCTTCCTCTCTTTTGTGCAGTGAATTGGGTGCAAAACACCCACTGTTGCATTCACTTCTCTTACAAATCTGATAAAATGGAAAGCCTGATTGATTAGCAAATCATTCTTTTAAAAAAACTGTAGCAAGAGTAAAATGTGTGTACTTACGAGCTAGTAGCTTCCTCTAAGGTATGCAGAAATCTCATGGCATCCCCATAGCGTGTTTCTCCAGCAACATTCGAAAGCTGTTAAACATTTAGTATACACATCATTTGAAGCCTTCCAGTAACATATAGGCTTCATAACCGTATAAATCAAACTATAGGAACAGAGGTGTGTACTCACTCGTCTCCACAGGCTAACCACGTACTTGTACTTGTTCATCAGCTCACGTTCCCTTGATTGGAAGAGCTTAAACGTCTTTTTATCTTGTTTCTGAATCAAGGATATTAACACTAGCAAATAAAGATGAGCAGGTAATAAATTTTCTTCATATTTCAAAACCTCTACTGTTCTGTAGGCATAAAACAGAGATAAAAAATCTCCCAAGGATACTCGTTCTCTCCAGCCGCAAAAGATGAATCCCAGAATTGACAGCTTGTATTGATTCTTCAAGCGCTGTAATCATATAGCTCCGGGCAATTGTGTCAGATTGAAACTGTGAAAGGAGCCAACCTTGAGAAGTGACGGAAAAGGGATTGCAACCTACTGACCATGTCCAGTCCTGTGAAACACAATTTTTAAGAGATGGTAAGACAGATTATCAGCTTCTTTATCTGGAGAGTTTTAATCAGAGTTTGTGCTGGATTCACAAGATTGCAGTAGTTACCAGGAACAGGATAATATTCATGGAACTACAAAGCAGTGCTATTTAGAATCATCTAAGCATAATTCTATACCTCAATTGCACTTTCATGAGCTACACTGTAGACAAGATGAAGAGGAAGCAATCCAGCTAGATGTTCAGCAACAGAAGCCATGGCTGCTTTCACGGGGCTCCTATGTTATAAAAATGAAGGAGTAAGGAAAAACTCATCTACTCTAATTCCCTCATGACGAGCAAAATTTAACTAGGAAAGTATCATAAAATTTCTGCTCATAACAAGCTGCTAACATATACGTGTTATTACCTCAGATCCCATAATAGTGATCGCCCGTTGCATTGCAAATGGCTCTCCCATGAAGAGGCCTCCGACTGAACAACAACAACCATGTTCGAAAGCGCCTTTGCTTGATAATGCTTGTCAATCAGTAGCGGATCACCACTGATGAGCCAAAAGATAGGAATTTCAAGAGTGGACCTGCTGTGGGCATGACCTCCTGAGTTATATACAAGGATACTTACAGCGTTAATGCCAATCATGATATTATATCAACATCACCAATGCATGACATCAAGTAGCAAATAACTTGACAAAATTTGAATAGGACGTGAATAAAGACATCTGAAGTGAAATGCTGAGCAGTAGGATAAAAGCAATCGCTCAAACGGATCAAGTCTACACGAAGAAAACAGTATAAAGATATCACAAACTTTAGGACAGTAAATAATACGGTAGTTCAGAACTTATGCAGTTTTCTTACCACGGCATACTACCTTAGGACGAAAACTTGAAAGACATGTAAAACGGAGAAAAGTTCTCAACATTATTCATCTATATAGATGTGTGAGCCATAGTCTCTACATTAATATACAAATTTAGCAGACAAAAGGAACACAAAATCACTTAAAACTGGTAGAAGATAGTTTCTACTTTCTAGTTTAGCATCAAGGAAAGGCTTCTTTCATGACTACAACGGTGCTACAACAAAAGAGATGAATGGTGACAGTTTTTTTTTAAAAACTACTTAACAGAGCGAGATTTACTGTTGTTAGCTAACCTTTAAGGGAAGTGTGATCGTTCACCCTCTGTAATTGGTACTGGAGGATTGATGAATCAAGATATGAACGAACAGTCTTCCGGTAAGTTCCATTGACAAGTAATAGAGGGACAGCTGCTGCCCTTCGTGCCACTGAAAAAGCCATAGCCAATGCAGGATCCTCAGAGAGTGTTAACCTATCACAATTGTTATTGACACGTCAATATAGCAAGGAGTTGCATACAAGAATCAGAGGGGGAAATATCACCTAAGAATAATAAATACGTTTCTATCTTTTTTGGGGCCAGGAAAAGCTACTAATTTCAAGCTTTAACCATAGTTTGAGATACAGTTTATCAAAGAGGGTTAGAAAGATCAAGCCTTTCAGTGCATACATATGCTGGCTGAACAAAGGCTTCTGAGAAGGTAACAACAGCGAAGAAAGCCCATCCATGAGGGCCTTGAGATCCACCGGTAGCTGTTTGATTTGTCGAACTTTCTACATCAATAAAATTACAGAGTGACGACTTCCTTTCAGCATCTATATAGAAACTAGATTGAAAAACTGTAGGCAATGTTATTGGTAGGATGAAGTAAAACTGATTGGTAGCAATGTTATTTCATTCTCAAACATAAATTACATAACCTTCAAAAGAAAAGAACAAAACTGTATTCCATAATGTTAGATTTTATTCATCCCATGACATGTCTTTATCCTTAAGACTTTTAGATTATAAGATTAATCATAGTTTTTAACCAAAATATGCTTTACCTGATGGGAAATCTTTTAGAGCATTTGACAAGAACATACCTCTTGGGTGATGAAGACAAGCTGAAAAGAGATCTTCTCATAATGATGAAATGCACCATCAGCAACTGATGGGGATATTATATGTCTCATGGATCCCCAGAGAGTAGCACCTAAATGTGCAAGGAAAGTATCGCGTGCAACTGTGTAATTTTGGAACTCCTGTACAATCGACATCACGATGCAATGTGTCACATTTTCAACCAGCAAGGAAGATAGCAGCAGAAGACAAAAAGCCTGGAGTAGGACCAAGAAAATACCTCACGTTCATCACTAAACAAGTTCCAGCTCTCCATTCGTCTTAGTGCATCCATGGCTTTTCTCTTATGAGTCTCATCATATTCCTCTCCGTCAAATGACTGGAGCTCGGTCTTTAAATCCCGCATTCTTTCATCAAGTTCTTGGACACGTAAAGCGAAGACAAAATGAGGAAAGACAAACAAAATCTCGAAAGAGTAACTCAAGAAAATGACGCGGGAGCTGTACAGAATCCTTCTTTGAGACCAAGGAAAAAGAATTTACAAAGAGGGTACATGAAAATAAAGCAGCGTTAATATAAGCACCTTCACAAAGAGCAAGCTTCACCTTCCTTCCCTTGCAGTGCTTGAAAGCAAATAGTTCATATACATCAATCTCCGCTAGAAGAATGTCAACAGCCTGATGGTCATTCTGAAACAACAAAAGCCATATTGAGAAGTCTAGGCCAAAAGCATTTCAAATAAGGCAAATGAAACCATAACTCAGAAATATTGTACACTGTAAACCTGAACCCACATGCGTCAGCCTCAAAGAAAATACAGCTCTAAGGATCCAGATCATTACTTAATAAGTGTTATGTTCATATTTAGAGGACATGAAACAAAACACAGAGAAACTAGTTTTCATGGAGCTTTGTCTGAGATGATTCCTAAATTTTTAGAACCCCTGAGTCCTACACTCAAACTCTCCCTTACTCTTCTTTTCTCAACACCATATTTTAAGTTTTCCCTCATTGACCTTATCACTATTTTATCGTAAGTCTTCCCACTGTATTTCCCCACCACTTCCCACTGTATTCCCCCACCACTGAGGTAAACTTTATGCTTTCCCGCCTCTTAAAGTACCAGTAATTTGGTTGTTCTACTTTATTTGTTAGTCCTACTTTTGTTCGTACTGGAGTATAACAGTGCCCAAATGAACTCAGGTACTCCCAAAAAGCTCTTTTGATGAACTGAAATGGCTTCTTATTTCACCAATTAAAACACACCTCTCCAAATACAGAAAATTTATCCTGAATTGCAGTTTGCAGTTTGTCTTCTGCTTCATCTTCAGAAATTTCTAGCAAGAAATAAAATCATGGTCTCAAGATTAACAGAAATTCAGGAACAGTTAAGGTTAATAGTCATGCTTTTTACAACTTAGGAGCCATTATGCAGAAGATTTATTGCGAATAGTACCTGCAACTGCACCAATAGTCGTTCCCACATTTGGCAAACTAAGTTCGGTTCGCACTCCTTCCCCACCGACAGAAGGTCCCCATGAAAAAGGGCCAGCAGTTAAATCGATAAATGCCCACCTGAGAGGAATTGCTCACAAAATCATGAAACATACAGCTTCGTCAATTTATTGGCATGCATAAGATGTGCTCTAAGCCAGAATGACAAGGTTAAATATATGTACACACATGAATTGAGAGCTTCAGAATAGCAACCTGCCCTTTCCGATCCAGATATCAGTCAGACATTCTGCGTTAAGATTGCTAAAGTCTCCAGCTCTTAAATCCTTCTCTAGGAACACCTTCATATCTTCATTTTTTCCTCTAAGCAACTTGAAATTTCCATTGAGAAAGATCCAAAGTTACGCACATGCAGGAACATCCATTTAGAATAAAAAGGAAATTCTGGGGCCAGAAAGTATTAGGCCAAAATAAAAGTAGATTAGTACCTGCAAAACCTTACTCTGAATGAGTTCGGCTGCATCTTTACCAAGAGATAGCTGTTCCAACTTGTTAAGAGCATCCTGGCATGCATTAAACCACTCAGCCTGAAAGCAAGACAACAATCAACACTGTAAAACACAATAGCCAACACTGTAAGATATAATAAACACCAGATACTCGAAGCATAACAGCTCTGGTTCTCTAATGTAAGTATAGTCATTGCAACACACTGCGGAACTAAACACATTGCCAAAATCAACAACTGCCATATCTTACAAACATTGAGGTTAATCAATGGAATAATAAAACTTGAACATAAGAGTGGCTAAAATAACTAACCGTATCAGTCTCCTCTGCATTTGTCCAGGAAAATTTCAGCATTGGATGTCTGTCGTACAATGGCTTCCTCACCATATCAAATGCTACAACATACTCGCAGCAGGTTTCATATAAGAAAACTGGAATGTACATAATCAATGGAGACATATCATTGTTATTTTCCATTCTGTACCTAAAATATTTTCTGACGGTTTTCCAGACTGAAGAAGATTTTTTAGTATTTCCTTGTTCTGCGAGAAATAGTAAGAGTAATATGAACTTGGTAAAAACATAGAAGCACTTAACAGCGAACTTAACCAAGAGATCACTCCAAGGACATTCTTCTTTTTTAGTGAGGATTGTTTATGATGTAATTGCTTTCAAGCATGAAAAGATTGACATACCTCTTTCAGATAAGATATCTCTGACTCTGAAAACCCTCTCCTGCAAAATCCTTTTATAAGTCTAGTATGTTCCTCGACTGTATTACAATAAGATGATCATATAGACAGCAGGTGCTCACCGGTATCCATATTTGGCTTTTTTGTTATCGTGCTTGGGATTCAAAATAAAAAGGTTGTATGCATCCTCGAGATGAAAATATTCGACAAGGCTAGTGAAAATGAATTCCATCATCTCAGCATCCACTTGCAGTAGAGCACTTTCCTCATCTCTGTTACCATAAAACGAGATAGTTTAATATAGAACCAACACAAAAAATAAGAATCAGGACACCACTTAAAAAAGTTGGAAGCAGGTAGCATGAGTGACATAAAGTTACTAGAACCAAGTGGTCTGCAGGCTCAGATATCGCTGCATATAAATTGACAGAAATGGACGTCCATACGACATAAACTGAAGCAAAAAAAAGGTCTTTGTAATGCATTACTTATTGGTAGCCACATCATCTTTGCGAGCTAAAACTTTGATTGCGTGTTCAATTACTGATGTCACCTTTTCTCCCATTTGTATAGCATGAACAGAAAAGCTGACAAAGGGAAACAAATGCCCAATTAAACTTTACTTAAAGCCAACACCACCGTGAATGAACCACCAGGAAAAAAGTTAAGAAAAAGATGACTGTACTTGTAGTTCACGCGACTGATGATAGGAAGATGGTGCTGCACCTCCTTTTCAATGTTAATCTTGTAAAAGGGATTGAGAACTTCTTTGATTTGTGGAACTCGTGTATGTTCAAACATGTGATCAAGTTTATTAAACCAACGCTCAAGTTCCTCGGGACGGAGTTTGAAGTCTGGAAAGTGTGTGGAAAAAGTTACGGACAAAAGAGAAAGTCAAGTGATAGCTCCAATTCAAATAAAAGCAAGACAGGCAGAAGTTATTCACCTTGGTTCCCTTTTCCTTCAAACCCTATGAAGATAAAATTAACTGGCACTGGAAGATAGACAGAATCGACTTCCATAAGCTCTAAGTAACTCGCAATATTTCCTGAAAGGATGCAATCCAAATCAGAACGTGGTGTTGCGAATTGAGCTAGTAAGTCCTTTAGCCATTCACAGAAACGAAAGGCAATTACTTACCTGACTTAGTGTAATTCAGCACACCAGAATTCGAGTGAACGGAAGACTCCAAATCATCAAAATCTGATAACAGCACGAAAAATTGTGATGCAAATGAAGACATAGGAAATCCAAAAGCAAAGAGAGGCCTGGAAACAGAACACATACCAGTACGAAAAACAGACTCGCTCCAAAATCTGCTTTTATCCCTAAGATTGAACAAGGAAAACACAGAAGACTTCGCCGTCTTCCGGTTCCCTTGTGAAGCTCCATACGATAGAGATGGTATGAACTAAGCCACGAAATCAATCAAACAAATTACGCAAACTCAATTGAGAAAGAGAAAGGTGAGTTTAAAAACAAAAGCATTAACAGATAACATCGCAGCTCATCATCAATTTTCAAATTTGGTTTTGATCAAATACTAATCTTGCGACAGATCGAACGAAGGGATCGTACCAGGATAGCTACACAAATGGTGAGTACGAGCTTGGAAACGGATCTGTTCCCAGCCCCGAATCTCCGCATCGTCTTCTTCTTCTTCTTCTCCTAGTAGTCGATAAATCGCAGTAGGGTTTTGCTCTCTCGTCCAGCAAAAATTCCCACACTGGCCACTGTGCTCGTTTTTTCTTGTCTTTCCACAGATTTCTTTTTCCGGCCTTCGATTAGCCAATATTTTCTTACCGTCTCAAGTTCTCAACCAAAAAAAAAAAAGTCTTACTGATTGATTATTTTCAATGAATTTAAATAACATTGACTAATATAATAAACTGATTGATTATTTTCAAGAAATGGGCTTGCGATACAAAAGCCCACCTTATCCGTAATGACTCTATGAGAGCACTAAAGAGACAATATAAACTGATTGATTATTTTCAAGATATGGGCCTGTGATACAAAAGCCCACATTATCCGTAATGACTTTTGAGAAGACCGAACTAAAACAGTTTAGACTTTAAAGACATCGTTTGACGCGTAGCTTACGTGTCATTTTTTGTCGTTATGGGGTTGCCAAAAAGCAGCGGCACTCGCTCGTGCGTGGCCGCTTTAAAACCCACTGGTCTGGAGGAAATAGTACCAGCTAAGCTCGCAGCTCAAAGCTCAGTGTTTAATAATTGTATAGCTTTTTTGGTGAACGAAGAGTCAGATCGGCGAGCCTGAGATGGGTTGGGGTTCGGTGTTGCTATTACTGGCGGTGGCTCTTCTTTGTCAGAGGGCAAGTTCAATCGGAGCTAACTGGGGCACACAGGCGTCGCACCCACTTCCACCGGACATAGTTGTGCGGATGCTAAGAGAGAATGGTATTCAGAAAGTAAAGCTCTTTGACGCCGAATACGACACTCTCAGAGCTTTGGGCAAATCCGGAATCGAAGTCATGGTTGGTATTCCCAATGAGATGCTTGCGACTCTCGCCTCTAGCCTGAAAGCTGCTGAGAAATGGGTTGCTAAAAATGTCTCTACTCACATCTCCACCGACAACGTCAACATCAGGTACTTCCTCTGTTTCTTTCCTTTATTAGGGTTTCACATTTGTACTGTACTAGCTGGTTAATTGGAATCAGTGACTGAGTTTGGATTCCCTAAACAGTTACTAGCCATGCCTGAAATTACGGGCTACTGTCTTTTTCTGAGATAATTCTACACAAATCTCTAGAGTAGGTGCTAAATTGATGCTGTGATTTGGTTGTTGGACAGATATGTGGCTGTTGGGAATGAACCTTTCTTGTCTACTTATAATGGGAGCTATCTGAGTACTACTTTCCCTGCGTTGAGGAACATCCAAATTGCAATTATAAAGGCTGGCCTTCAGAACCAAGTGAAGGTCACTTGTCCCTTGAACGCTGATGTCTATGACAGCTCCACCACTTTTCCTTCTGGAGGGGACTTCAGGGCCAATATCCGTGACCTCATGATCACTATCGTCAAGTTCTTGAGCGAAAATGGCGGTCCTTTCACTGTTAACATCTACCCTTACATCAGTCTTTACACCAACCCCGATTTCCCAGTTGATTACGCCTTCTTTGACGGCAATGCACAGCCCCTGAACGATGGTGGGACTTTTTATTACAACATGTTTGATGCAAATTACGACACCCTAGTCCACGCGTTGGAGAAGAATGGGTTTGGTAACATGCCTATCATTATTGGGGAAATTGGTTGGCCTACTGATGGGGACAGTAATGCGAATTTGGACTACGCTAAGAAGTTCAACCAAGGCTTTATGGCTCACATCTCAGGGGGGAAAGGGACTCCGAGGAGACCTGGCCCTATCGATGCATACCTGTTCAGCTTGATAGACGAGGACGCCAAGAGTGTTCAGCCAGGATACTTTGAGCGACACTGGGGGATATTCACATTTGACGGCTTACCAAAATATGCCTTGAACCTAGGGACAACGAACACAGGAGCTCTGATCCAGGCCAAAGGGGTACGCTACCTAGAGAGGAAGTGGTGTGTGATGAAGCCAAATGTGAGGTTGGATGATCCGCAGGTAGCTCCAGCCGTGAGCTACGCGTGTAGCCTTGGGGACTGTACTAGTCTTGGGGTTGGGACGTCCTGTGCTAATCTTGACGGGAAACAAAACATATCGTATGCATTCAACAGTTATTATCAGATACAGGATCAGCTTGATACAGCTTGTAAGTTCCCAAACATATCAGAGGTGACCAAGACAGATCCATCTACTGGAACTTGCAGATTTCCGATTATGATAGAACCTTACTACGGTGGGGCAGCCCGGGAACACGGGTTCTTTTTCCCACTACTGATGGTGGCAGCCATCGCAGTCTCTATTTTTTGATGGTTTCTTCTTGTCAATTTGTAATTCTGTGTGATGGCTTGAACTATTTTTTTTTCTTCTTGAATTCTGATTTCTCTTCCTTAGACCAAGTGATTATTAGAGCTGTTTTCTGGGACCAAACTGACCTTAAAACAATGCCATATTGCCATGTTCAATAAATCAGGCCCAAATGAGCATTTGAATTTGTACTATAGTAGTTGGGAAAGTCTATTGCGCTCTCTTTCTCCCTGGAGCTCTGTTTCATAAATGCTGGAGAGACTGTCCTTTTGTTGTTTTAGACATCTATAGTACTACAGATTTGTACAACTTCCAATTCTTCATATGAAGTTTCCCTTTCTCCTTGCTCTCGTTCTTCTAGATAGGAAACTAGGAGACGATTATCTAATTTCTTAATCTTTGAGTCCAATTGGCACTATGCACCACTCCAAAAAATAGTCTTTGATCTGATTTCCACTACCACAGAGACTTATTTCCAGTTTCCTTCCATTTGAAGAAATCGAATGGTAATAATAATCTGAGTATAAGAAGATCACAGAGTTGTCGATTTCTTCAAATGGAAGGAAACTGGAAAATAAGTCTCTGTGGTAGTGGAAATCAGATCAAAGACTATTTTTTGGAGTGGTGCATAGTTCCAAGGGTTTGGTGATGGATAAAGTTAAGACTGTTGGAGACTCATCAGCAACAATCATCTGTGACGCAGTTTTCACATTGGTTGTGATTTCAGATAGAATAATCAAGAAAATGGCAGAGTAATCACAAGTATGACGATTGACTAAGAATGTGGAGTAATAAGAGTCGACGGATTCGAATGCCTGAATGTGATCAGGTCAGTCCATTGCATTTGTCGAATTCTCTTTTTTTTTGGAACTGAGACCATACGCGTTATGTCAAAAATCAGATTTTTTTTGTTTTGTTTTGGTGCATTCACTTAGAAGACTAAAAAGGAAAAACATTTCTATGGAAAATAGGAAATGCATATATATAAGGAAAGCCAGGAAAGGTTGAAACGTTGGGTTTGAACGTTTATTTGCGAGTAAGGAAACAAAATGGGGACATTTACATTCACTTTACGAAAAGTTTGTCTTTTGTGCTCAGATAAGGCAAGATTCAACCAACAAAAGAGAAATTAGAGGAACATGTGACTCTCTCCACGTCCTCATTTATGGAAATATGAGCAGAAACAGAAGGAAATTTCTAATTATTTGGAGAATTAAGGGCCAGATTAACCGCGTAATCACTCTCTCTTTTGGGCCACTCGTCTTTATCTTTTTACATTTGTCTATAGGAGGACTATGGTCTTCTTCTAGTCCCAAACTTGAGGTTTTAAGAATAAAACAGATCAGATTTTAGTCTATGTACTATATTCCTTTGAAGAGAGGAGACTTGCAAACGTATTGCATCAAATATGGAGTTTGGAAGCACTGAAGATGGAAGGCATGACAAGTTTCCTGTAGGAATGAGGGTTCTTGCTGTGGATGACAATCCAACCTGCCTTCGGAAACTCGAAGAGTTGCTGCTTCGTTGCAAGTATCATGGTACTACATATTCTTTGCTTTTGTTTTTTTTTACCTGTCTGCTTCGGAATTGGGGTGCATGGTCAATGATGTTTGATTGATTACGCCAGTGACAAAGACAATGGAGTCGAGGAAAGCTCTGGAAATGCTGAGAGAAAACAGCAACATGTTTGATCTGGTGATAAGCGATGTAGAGATGCCAGACACGGATGGTTTTAAGTTGCTTGAAATTGGTCTTGAAATGGACCTTCCTGTCATCAGTACGTCTCCTACCATTGTTTTTCATATCAACTCTAGCCCTTATTGTAACCTGCTTCATTGTCTCAGTGTTGTCAGCTCATAGCGACTATGACAGCGTTATGAAAGGTATTATACATGGCGCTTGCGATTATCTGGTCAAGCCTGTTGGACTCAAGGAGCTTCAGAATATATGGCATCATGTTGTGAAGAAGAACATTAAATCTTACGCAAAACTGCTCCCACCTTCTGAATCTGATTCCGTCCCAAGCGCCAGCAGGAAACGGAAAGACAAAGTCAATGACAGTGGTGATGAAGATGACAGTGACAGAGAAGAGGATGATGGTGAGGGGAGTGAACAGGATGGTGACGGGTCAGGTACGCGGAAGAAGCCACGTGTTGTTTGGTCTCAGGAGCTTCACCAGAAGTTTGTCAGTGCCGTTCAGCAATTGGGCCTCGACAGTGAGTTTCCCCATAGACCTCTTTAAACCTTTCCTTATGTGTGATGTCCACTCTTGTTTCTCCTATAGAGTTATTTTGATGCTTTCATGTGTGGGATCCTCTTTTCATTTCTCCTTGTGTTCATCACAGAGGCTGTTCCCAAAAAAATACTTGATCTCATGAGTATAGAAGGTCTCACTAGGGAAAACGTAGCCAGTCATTTGCAGGTACTAATTCCCCATTCTCTCTTGCATTTTTCCCCTTCTTTCGCAAATATAATCTTGGATGGTTAGACTTGTTTTATTCTCTGGTTTTGGTTGCAGAAGTACAGACTGTACTTGAAAAAGATAGACGAAGGTCAGCAGCAAAATATGACCCCAGATGCATTTGGAACAAGAGATTCATCTTACTTTCAGATGGCTCAACTTGATGGACTTAGAGATTTTACTGCCGCAAGACAAATTCCAAGCTCAGGACTCTTATCGCGTTCCCATCTCACCAAACTCCAACCCCCTATGTATTCATCGATAAATCTCCAAGGAATGAACTCCTCCAGCTTCATCCAACAGGGGCATCACCAGAACTCAAGCAATTCAGCTAATCCGTTTGGAACATATCACAGTACTCTGTCACCAAGAATCCAGAACGTGAATCTGTTTCAGCGAACTTCATCTCCACTAGAACCCCTCCAGTTTCCTAGAAGCAAGTCATACATTGGAGATTTTAAAGGCTTAGGGGACAGAGCTATTGGCGGTAGCTTCCTAGATACTTGTATGCCATTTGGTAGCTCTAGCACCTCTTTACCAAGTGCTTCCACCAATCCTCTAATGTTGCAAGCAAACTATACACAACCCCTGCATATAGCCTCAGATGGAATTCAGCCTTGCATCGAGGGAACTCCGTCCAACTCTGCCTCCCCAAACATCAGTTTCCAAGGCTTATCTAGATTTCCTGGTCATAGCTGGCAAGGGAATTTGAACACAACCAGATTCCCACCGAGTTCCTTACCACTAAATCTTGCTTTCTTGCCGGATCAAGTGACATGTGCAGGGAACAATCTGGGAGATTGTACTTCTTTGGTTTCTGCAGAGAATCCTGGTGGAGAGATGCAGTGTGATCCTCAATTACTTGGCGGCTTCATGCAGAACGTGAATCCGTTAGGCGGACAGAAATGGGAGCAACAGAACTGCACCATGCTGAACAATCCATTCGGTAACATTGAGTATCCTCTACCCGCAGATAACATGGTTTTCAGAGACAACAATTCAACCAGAAGCAAAGGCTTGGATGAGTCACTGATGAACCCAATAGACAACAGTCAAGAGTATGTTGGAAAAGCTACTACAATGCTGGATCCAGAGATGAAGTCGGGAAAGCCAGAGAATGACAACCAGCATGATGTATTCGATGACATAATGAATGAGATGATGAAACAGGTAACGCGGTTGTTTTCTTGATTGGATTAAAAGCTTTTGTAGTTTGTAGAAAATGAAAGTGAATGTGTTTGTTGCAGGAGGAGAATAACGGAATGGTGCCAGTGGCTACTAGATTTGGCTTTGATTCATTTCCTCCACCTTAGCTAGTCATCTCTTTCTCTACCAGTTGCATTAAGTTTCTCCACTTGAGACCATTTTCATGTGATTTTTTTAAATTTCTTCCCACATTGTTTCCTCCGACTGTCAATAGATCATAGTACACCAACCTGTTTCATACTCTCTTTTATGAATTGGAATTGAAAGCGAGCCTGTTACAAAAATTTATTTTATAAAGTTTCTGAATAAGTGTTGTTATTCAAAACCAATATACGAATAGTAATGGGCCTAATTGAGATCGTTGGTTTACATATGGAGCTATTTTGAAGTGTCAACAAGAAGAGATATTTAGATGTCGATAGGATAATTTGGTGGGGCCTAGAAACGGCTAGAGGAAGTCAAATCAAAATGTGACTGTATGGCCCATTGTATTGTATCCTTCTTCCCACAGAACAAGGAAGACATTTGTGTCCTCCACCTTTATTCACATTTGTAACTGCTAGACGCTACTAGAACCCTTGCCCTACACGCTTTCCACGTGGCATCCTCTCGTCCCAGCGAAATCTCCTTGATATTATTTTTTTATTTCCTTATAAAGAACAGAATCTCTTCTTATCCTTTTACCTCAAAGAAAACATCGAAATCTTAGAGAAGAAGAAAAGAAAAAGAAGAGAAATGACAGAGAAGAAAGAGATGGAAGTGGTGAAAGGGCTCAACGTGGAGAGATACATGGGCCGTTGGTACGAGATTGCTTCTTTCCCATCAAGGTTTCAGCCAAAGAACGGCGTCGACACTCGCGCCACCTACACCCTTAACCCCGACGGTACCATACACGTCTTGAACGAAACGTGGAGCAACGGGAAGAGGGGTTTTATCGAAGGCAGCGCCTATAAGGCCGATCCTAAAAGCGACGAAGCCAAGCTCAAAGTCAAGTTCTATGTCCCTCCTTTCCTCCCAATCATTCCCGTCACCGGAGACTACTGGGTGCTCTACATCGATCCTGACTACCAGCACGCTCTCATTGGCCAGCCTTCCAGGAGTTATCTCTGGGTTGGTACTCTTTTTTTTTTCTCTTTAACGAATAATCGAAATTGATCCCAAAAATGATTGACTCTGTATATGTGGGTGGTGTAGATATTGAGCAGGACGGCGCAAATGGAGGAAGAGACGTATAAGCAGCTGGTGGAGAAGGCAGTGGAGGAAGGTTATGACATCAGCAAGCTTCACAAGACTCCTCAGAGTGACACACCACCTGAGTCCAACACTGCCCCTGAAGACTCCAAGGGCGTTTGGTGGTTCAAATCTCTCTTCGGCAAATAGATTACACGGCACACAAAGACTTTGTTTCACCTCTTTGATCCTTTTGTCTGTGTAATATACTACCCCCTTTGTCTACTCTAGTTATCTTCCATCATCTGCTTTTGTCTATTTACGACATCTTCATCTAGTTATGCAAAGTCGTCTCTTTTACCATAAGGAAGCGCACACAAATTCAATCAGATCAAATCTGGGAAAGACAATTCAAATCTTGCAGAAGTTGACATTATGTATTTGGATAAACACACCACACGACTCGAGACTTATGGAATCAAAATAATGCATGCAAACTACAGACGGAATTATATGTATAGATAAGACGATAGAAAAAACAGTCTCCCCCCAGCAAAAGTTTGGTTGACTATATACCCAGCAGGACTTCCAGCTCACAGAATAGTACAGCATGAATTTGTTTTCTTCGCTTGCTTGTAAAACATCTGTTCCAACCAATACAACCAAATCAGATTTTCATGTTGGAAGTAAACATGGTTTACCTAATCTAAATAACGAAGAATATCTTGAGATTCCAGAGGATATGACTAATACATATGTTCCTCCCCATGGTCAGATGATATAGCAAAAAACACTATGATTCTTCGTAGCAAACCTAATAATTCCAAAATCCAACTGTATAGTTCAAACTGCACTCAAATGTCTGCAGGCTGAAGCAGAAAGCTTTTTCAAAGAAGGTATTCTAAATCCACATTCTTCCTCTATTTATCTACCCCAACAATAACATGCAATAGTTCCTCTATCAATCAACAACACTTATAAGCCTGCTAAATCAACAACCCTTTCTAACGTGTTCACCAACTATGCTCAGAGATCGAGACAGGGAAAAAAGGAAACTAAATCTATAAGAATTTCTAGAATGTGACTTTAGAATGTTACCTGTGATGCCATGCTCAAATCTGAGCTCTTCTCCACTAGGCTGTCCAGCTTCTCACCACGGGCTAGAACACTATCAATGGTTTTATGCTACAATACAGAACAAAAAATCAGTCTTACGGAGACAGGGACATCCATCATAACTACCAAGACTTTCTTCTTGTTTTGGTGTTTTTCAGAAGAAAGTAAACTCACCGACAGAACAGCATTTATGTATAATTGGCAAGTATACTGAAACTTAGAAAAGGAAGTACCGCTTATGTATAAGGGTCTACAAGAAAGGACCGGAGACAGCACTTACAAGGATAATCTTTGTCTCATCCAACTCCCTCTGGATTTTCAACAGCTTATCAGCCTCTGCTGGGTCCTGAAGATTACAAATACGGGACAATCCCAAAATCAATTTAAGATCAAATCACTCAAAATCCAACATGGTCATAAAACAATGGGGGCTACTAAAATTAATTCATGAAGAATGAATCATTCGATTGGATTCTAATGTCCACCTAACTGAGCTTAATATAACTACAGTTTTAACAAAATTCACAGTAAAAGAGCGAATACAGTTGCACAAGTGAAGAACCTGAAATTTGTTTAAAGCTTCGGTTAAGTATGGCCAAGGCTGATTGGAGTCTTCTTTTGCAGACCTCCATGACTCACCAAAACTCTTCTGGTACTCATCTAGGACCTGAGACAAAATTAAATGTCAAGCAACCCAAATTACAGGAAAACTTACGAATGATGCATTGAGAACCACTTTCAACATAATGATATTACCTGATTGAGAAGAGAGAAAGCACTTCGAACAGGGTAATGATCGTCCATGAAACCCACCGCGCAAAGGCCATTTCTATTGTAAGCGTGAACCTTGTACTCTAAACCAAAAACAAAATAAAAACACGAACCCTAATTATCCCAAATTCGAGGACTAGAACAATAAGATAGAATCGCAAGAAATTAAAGCCGGGGCATAGTCCAGGAAGATCTAGAATCAGAAACGGTGCACATCCTAAATCATAAAAGTTTCAAAATCGAAAAGCCGATCCGAATTTAGAAATCGAATAAAAATCAAAGAGGAAAGGAGATTGCATTAGATCCGGGAGAAAGAAGATTTGAAAACAATCGATCTAGAGAGGTAGAAGAAGAAGGAGAAGAACCTTCGTGTTGAACAGACTGGCGTTGGGAAGGAGGGGTTCGGCTAGCGACAGTGCGACCGACAAAGACGACGAACTCCTTGACGCTAGATCGCTGGAAATAACCGAAGTGAGAGACGTCCGAAGCGTTGGAGAGGATGACGGGATCAGAAGCTTCGGGAGCGCACTTGAGAACGAGCAAGGCGGTGATCTTCATAGCTGCGGTGGATCCAAGGTTGCGTGAGAAGGAAGCGAGGAGGAGGAAGAGAAGAGGCTTTGGACCTGGATTCCTTACTCGGAGATGCTAAAGGCAAAACAAGTTTTGAGGTGTCGAACCAAACGCAGACGCCTTCTCATTAACATTGAATAATGAATATATACCCTCTTTTTCTTATTCGCTATGTTGAAGTAAAAATTAAAAACCTTTGGTTCAATTCAATTTTATGTGGGCAGTCTCGGTTCGGTTTAGCATATATTGATGCAGAATTGGACCGGAATCAAAGATTTTTCCATCACATAGAATTGGATTTTTAAGAATTTTAAGTCTAGGCAAAAACTGAAACCAAAGAATATTTTAATTTTTGCCAATCGAGTTTTCTTATTAACGGAATATTGGTTTGGTTTAGATCGGACAACTTGGTTTGGTCCGAATGCCAAACTCTAATATTGTCATTTTAACTACATACATGTATGACAAATGAATATAGTACAAAGTCCAAAACTGAGGGGTGTTACACCCATTTGTGCAAAGAAGATGTAAGAAAGCATCAAAAAAAGAAAAAGCGGTTAAGAAGGGAATGGTGGAGAAGAAGAGATAAAAATAGAAAGGAGTAAATGGCCATAAATGGAGGATATGAGAGCAAGTTACTTTTTTTTACCATTAATTAACCTTGTTTGACCCATCTCCTCTTTCTCTTCTTTTTCCTTTCCTCTAACTAAACGAGGAAAACAAGCAGGAGAGGGGATTCATGTTCTTTTCTCGCTGTAAGATCTCTCTTTCACAATTTTCTTAAATGTGACAATTCTGTTTTTGTTACATGTATCCTGACTTTGCTTTTCCATTGGGGTACGTACGTTACACACAAATGCAGGATCAATCAGATAGAGATGCTGAGGTTTTTCATTCTTTTCTCCCTTTTCTTACACTCTTCTGTTGCGGCACCCAAGACTCCTGCTGCTGCCGCAGCTGTTCCTGCCAAGAAATGGCTTACCCTTAACGGTAAGCATCCTTTTACAGAGTATGCCCATATTGCATACTACCATGTTTTTTTTTTTGTTGTTGTTTAATGTTAAGACTTAAGATACCATGTTGTTTGTTTGTTTCTAAGAATCCGTACCTGTCTTTTGTCTTCCAGGACAAGAGCCTGCCGTTGTGGCCAGAGGGGGCTTCTCGGGTCTTTTCCCTGAGTCAAGCATCTCTGCAAACGACTTGGCTATTGGCACCAGCTCGCCTGGCTTCACAATGTTGTGCAACCTTCAGATGACTAAGGACGGTGTGGGCCTTTGCTTGTCAGATATCAGACTTGACAATGCAACCACCATCTCCTCGGTCTTCCCCAAAGCCCAGAAGACCTACAAGGTCAACGGTCAGGACCTCAAGGGCTGGTTTGTCATTGATTACGATGCCGACACCATATTCAACAAAGTCACTCGTATGTCTTCTTCTCTTTCATTTCCTCCCTTCAATGCTCACCACCACCACCACACATTTTCATGTTTTGTATTATTGAGCAGTGGTCCAGAACATCTTCTCTCGGCCTAGCATCTTCGACGGCCAAATGTCGGTTTCTGCAGTGGAGGATGTCCTTGGAACCAAGCCTCCCAAGTTCTGGTTGAGCGTTCAGGTATGTTTTCTTCTCTTTGAGAACATGATTAACCAACATATGGAGCTTTTTTGTTGATTCATCAAAACAACAAACAATGCAAATGT
>Ga0041059_1000647_pt1 | contig 26989 bp, 25 predicted proteins | sample AraColnosormetaG_FD_56232 | JGI IMG/M metagenome (GOLD analysis project Ga0041059, IMG submission 56232) | Arabidopsis roots microbial communities from North Carolina, USA - Col MF nosort | ecosystem: Host-associated > Plants > Roots > Unclassified | place: USA: North Carolina | collected... | reverse complement strand
AAAAAAAAAAAAAAAAAACTACTTTCCAATGACCTTTGTCTGGTCAATGCTTCATTCGCCAATGCACCATTCCAACATACTTATTTTGAAAACTCAAAAACCATCAATCCGAAAAATTCGTCTTGGTGTTAGTATTCAATGTCTTGATCTCCAGATTGCACGTATATGAATCAATATTAATACACCAAAAAGTTTTTAAAATTGAGATTGAAAAAGTCATCATTACACCTTTTTAAGCTAAAGAAAGAAAGAAAGAAAACCTCCTTTATAAAACTCCCCGTGGTCCATTAACTTTGTCGGCCTTAAAGGAAACGTCGATCACCAGTAACCTTCCTACCAATCACAAGTTCACTTCCCAAAAAAACTACGAAAAAGAAAAGTAAAGAAGATGCTATACTGATTCTTTTTTGAACAAACTCATATTTCCCATCTAGGATCATAATTCATACATTTAGACAGTTGAGCCCAAAATATTGAATGTTATGGGCCTAAGCCTGTATTAACGGTCTACTATATACTTCTTAAATATTGATAATTATGGGCCTAAGATTGTATTAACGGCCCATTTAGTTATCATTCTATGTTTCAACGCCATCTTGCGAGTCACTTTGCTTAGTTCTTCTCATCATCATCTTCTCTATGATTCTTCAGAAAACGATGCAATCACCATTTCTTCATCTCTGTAAAAGCTTCACTTCTTCTTCTCCACTTTCATGTCACAACCACAATATATGCTTTGGATTTCATAATGCTCTGTTATCTCCTTCAATCTGCAATTTCCAGCGACGAAACAATGTCAACGGGAGAAAAATCGTTGCGCAGGGATCAAGACTAAACGACGGAAATAGCCGTCCGGCGGGAAACAAAGGGAAAGTAAGTCTGAAAGGTAACAAAGAGAATATATGGAGCGTTGACAACGAAATGGCGGAGAAGGATAAGCGTAAGGTGAAGCCAAAAGGAAGAAAAAGCGGGAAGAGATTAGGTGGAGGAAGAAAGGGTAAATTCGGTAGAGTTTTGGTTTCAGGGACGATGTTGATCGAATCCGAGACTGTTCTTCAAACTCAGGTATCGATTTTCAGATTTCAATTTTCTCAAATTTTCGTCTGTTAGCTAATTTCTGATTGAAATTGATTTTGTTAGGAGCCTGTGATAAAACCAGTTTGGAGAACATTTGCGAGTAGTGTAAGTGGGATTTGGAAAGGTGTAGGAGCTGTGTTCTCGCCGATTACTGGAGAGATGGAACCGATTGAAATTGGGAAGAAGAATGAGAGTCTTTATGATTGTTATACTCTTTCTAAGATTGAAGCGTTACCATCTCCTTCTAGTGGAGCTAATACAGAGTCTGAGATACAGAGGAAGATCAATTGGGTTACTTTAAATCCTCATGGAGAGTGTTCTGAGAGTAAAGATGAGGTTTTTGTTGATCAGAGTGGTGTAGATAGTCGTTTGCCTAAGTTTGAGTCTTTTAACTTGAAAGCAAGTGATGTCATGGAAGAGGATTCCATGGTAGATGCACCCGGCCTCGTTTACTTCGAGGTACTATTATCTTGTACATTTCATGGGAGCTACTAGTTTAGTTGTGATTCTCCATTTGGCTGAGATAAATGATGTTGTTATGGTCTTTGATGTGGCTGATATGCAGGATGGATCGTATTCCAGAGGTCCAGTTACAATCCCTGTTGGGGAGATGAGTGAATCCAACTATTACCTCACACCGACTTTCAAGTTTGAACAGGTATGTCTCTATTTTTGCTTTTTAAGATTTCTCAAGTTTGTATTTTTAAGAGAGAAGAAATGGCTCATTGTTCCTTCTTCTTGTCCAGTGTCTGGTGAAGGGTTGCCATAAGAGACTGAGAGTAGTTCACACTATAGAATTCGCCAATGGTGGTGCAGATATACAGATAATGAGAGTTGGTGTTTATGAAGAACTGTGGGTTAGTCCTTCAAATTATGAAGAGCAAAGGTAACTCCAACTTGTGAGATTTATATCATTCTCTTCGGTATGTCAGTGTCTCTGACCCTTAACGGTTTATGTCTCAGTGACAACGACGCACCATTGGAGTTAAAACCATTCTCACAGAGGAAACGCACGCAACCATCAGAACTAACAGGATCATGGAAAGTATTTGAAGTAAATGCAACTCCACTCTACGGAGAAGAAGCCGAATTCGAACAGCCAGGTGAAAGCACTCCAGTTGTGTACCTCTGCACAGAAGCTCTAAAGAGAAGGAACTTACCGGAAACTTTGGTTTCGTTTGGGGAGGAAGAGATGATAGATATGCAAGATGTGTCTGTGATGTGGCTACCAGGTGGTGTGAGTGCATACGTGGATGTGAAGAAAGATGGAGTGTTGTGCATTGGAGTTGGATGGTATTCAGATGAAGGAATCAATCTTGTGATGGAGAGAGATTATGGTTTGGATGGGAATCTTAAAGAAGTTCGATCCAAATCCGAAATGAAGAGACGATGGACAGAAGAACCCAAGTAAAACTCCTCTGTTTTAGATTTGATACTATCTAGTACAAATGTAGTAACACTAGCTGATGTTTGGTAAGGCAATAAATTGTTATTTGCTGGTATAGTGAAAACAAATCAACACAATAATGTTGAAGTAATTCTTCGATGCATCATGAATATAATAGTAGCGTATAAAACTAAAGAGTGGCGCCACTAAGGTTTATGGTCTTGTACAGGAAGTCCTGTCTTCTTGATGGAAATAGTCCAGAGAAGATCCGAATCCGATTCGACTGTGATTATCTCTTCTTTAACCAAGTTCGATGTACTTATCAACCCACCAAATCTCATCTCAGTGTTGCCTGTAAGACGATTATAAAAAAAAACCAGAATAATTAGATCGATCTGATAATGATGATGATGATGATGATGGAAGATGTTACTTACTGAGATCCCATTTAAGCCCTGAGGTAGTGGTATTGGCAGATGGAGTTCCAATGGGTATAAGTCCACAGTGAGGTCCTTGAAGAGAAGAGTGAATATGTATTTCATGTCGATGAGTCTTTGGAAGGAGTTGGATGAGACAATCATCAGATAAAAGGACTATCCTTGTGTCTGGATATCGATATAAGACGTTGAGATTACCGGCTTCATGATCGAATCTTCCCCCGAGTGCTCCAGTGGCAAGAATCTGGAGCTAACATAAAACAGATAGTGAAAATGTTGCAGAGAAACAAACGCAGCGAGCTAGCATTCCTCTGTAATTAAAAAAAAGAACTTACTCTGGAACTCTCCTGATTCAAAGTAGAGTGACGGATATACGAAATGCATTTATCAAGATCAGTGGTATCTTGATCATGAGATTCATCTATAACCTTAGTTCCCTGGAGAAAAAGCATGTTAGATCAAATACAGACACTGTTGTGATCTAATGCATAATAATAGTAAGAAGAAAGAGCTTACCCAGTAAACATAAAAGTCGAGGACGTCACGGCGTATAGAATCCATATCTCCCTTGATAACATCGGGCTTATACCTAAAAAGTACAATTCTCAGAACTATCTATAAAATAAAAAGACAAAACTTTCCAGTTTCAACTTCTTCTTCCTGAAACCTTTCTCTATGAGAGAAATAGAGACATAAATCTGAGACCTGTTTCGAATGACAAAAGGGTCTTCGTGAGGGAAGAAGAGAGGTAATTCGTCGTAGATGCGATTAGCGCCTCCATCAGCACAGAGACGAAGTTTTGCTGTTCTACACAGAATATTCGTAATAAAAAAAAAACAGATTCATTTATATATTCTGAAGAATAGAGAGATAATTACCATGTTCCCAGAGAAGAGGAGTGAATCGTGGTAAATTCTGGTTAAGAACAACGAGAGCGTATCTCGTCCCACAAGTTTCGTCGCAAGGGAGGAGAAAGCTTGAAGAGTGAATCATAACATCCATGGCTGACAACATCGGAGAGCCAATTGTTTACATAAAATTCGACGCAATCATCTTGAGCAAGACACAAAGTTTGTGCCGCCGGCGTAAGTTTCCGCCGGAGAAAGTTTTTCGAACTAACTTGTGCCTTAATTTGGTATCTTGTTCTGCTTTGTAGGCCCATTGGGCCTGAATTACAATTGGGCTTGGGTTTGTCGCCCACTGGATCTTATTTTGGAATTCAGTAATACATTCCTTTTCCTTTGTTTGCTGGATATAGATCCACAAATAGTATTGATTTTAGAGTTTCAATTTTTTTTTTGATAACTTACGTATTTACGAACCCAACTTATATTTTTTGTTCTTGTTTTATCCTCAAACTCATTTCAATGAAAATTGATATTGAACTTGTATGAAAATAGTGGATATATATAGAACTATGTAGTTAGGTTTAGGTTATAGCCAACGGTACGTGACGAGCTCGTGTATGCATCTCCACATGAATTTTCAAAGACATCAAAGTATGAAAACAAACTAAGAAAAGAAAACGAAAGGAGAATGAAGGAGGAGACAAAGTGGGCACCTACAAGAGAGAAAAATATGCCTTAGAAATCTCACCATCATTAAATTTGGAAAATTCCTTACGGATTTGATTGAAACGTGTAATCATTGTTGCATGGAATTCATCCCCTATTATATATAACCTTTATTATGCCTCTCTTTCTCTCTTTGTCTTAACCTATGATCTTATAATTAATTATTCTCCTCTTTTCATTTGCATCTTTTGATTATGTTTGCATTTAACCTAATATAAAGTTTTATTTGATCAAATCATTTTTCCAACTCTAAACGTTTCGACTATATCTTGTGTTTGTATTTACAACTTAATAAAATGTGTTCGGAAAAGAAAACTAAAGCGTTATATATGATTCTTTTAGAGTAAAACCGATAATTTTCATACATAAACAAACAAGAAGACCTTAGCTTTTGAAACTACCGTAGCCATATGTTTCTACCTGAAAAACCAACAGTACTCTTGGTGTCAGTAACTCGGTAAGAATAAGATCAACAAACTAATGGTAGTATAATTCCTTTAATGGCTATTTAAGCAAGTGTTCTGAACCTTATGATGATAGTTAATTATGGAGTAGATTGGACCGGTAAATTAAAAATAAAATTAAAATCCACCTCAATCATGTTTTATGGTTTTGTCAAAAAGAAGATTAAAAAAATGTTATATTAGTCATTGTTGCTTTGTGTTGCTATTGTGGAGGAAGTTGGCCGGCTCTTTTCTTGGGGTGTTTGTGTTGTTGTGTGTAACTATCAAATTCTCAATACTGTAAGAAATACACTTTTTTTTCAAACCAGCCATTACTGTAACATCGACCGAGGAATGTTAAAAGCCAAATAAAAACATGGATGAGTTTTGTTTGATATTCTGATTGATGTCTAACGACTTTTATAAATTATTGCATATGCATAAATTTTTTTAAAAAAATTGTGATTTTCAATAAACGATATAAACATATAGTCTAATGAAATTATTCAAATAAAATTATTGGGATTAAATTTACAAAACAAAAATTATGAAGGTGGATTCGACATGATTTGAGAAGAGGTAACTTTTGTGGGTGTCGTTTCCATCATCAGCTTTAGGACACATCTTGAGATGGATGGAAGCTTTGATGTACCTCCACCACACTCGATTACCTCCTTGACAACTTCTTTCTCTCCCATCTTTTTCTCTCTCTATCAAAATTGTCATGTGAAATGAACAATGTCCTTCATTTAATTTCTTAGGTTGCTTCAGAAAGCTGATCATAATAATCAGTCCAAACTCCAAACCTTCTTTTGGCCTCATTATGGAATGGTTAGGTTTAATTAATGATTCAGGTTACTTGCTTAAACAAATGAAAGTAAAATTCGTTAATTATCTAATAAAATTGATGTATTGTAAACGTTATTGGTATGATTATTTTGTTGTTAGTATTATACTGATCATTAATTAGTACGTCAGAAAAGTACTTATTGTATATTCGTATTTACATTTCTTCGTACATATATATTTCTTTATACGATATTAGAATGTTGTGGAATAACCTATATATATTCATAAAATGCAATTTGTTTTTTGTTAAACTGAATTTAAAAATCGCCGCCTTTGGTCGACCACAATACGCATAAATATCAAGGATTTACGATGTTTTGAATTATGCGAAGAAATATATATATTCGAGTATATAATGGAATCGAATTTTGTTTTGTTAGCGATATGATTTATAAACATTAAAACACTTCACATGAAGTTGACTGCCAAAGACACGAATGGTACAAATAATATGTTTGGAGGGTCTTTGACACGTGTGGGGACATACACACGAAGCCCTACCCTTTCTATACGAAAGCAAGAGAAGATAAACCGTCAAAGTAACATTTAAAACATTATTAATTTATATAGAAATAAATTAGTGTCATACACTATTTTAAATTGGTACAAAATAGTCAACAAAAAGGAACAAGGAGAGATTGAGATTAAAAACAATGGAAGGAGGAGGGAGAAGAGTATTCAGTAATTACGATCTACAACAAGTGACATCGTCGTCGACGACGATTCAAGAGAATATGAACTTCCTCGTTCCTTTTGAAGAAACCAATGTCTTAACCTTTTTCTCTTCTTCTTCTTCCTCTTCTCTTTCTTCTCCTTCTTTCCCCATTCACAACTCTTCCTCCACTACTACTACTCATGCACCTCTAGGGTTTTCTAATAATCTTCAGGTCTTTGATCTCTCTTTCTTTATATACATATATAAAAAGATCTTGTTTAATTTTATTTGAAGTATTTATTGATCTTGATTTGGAAGGTCTAATATGATTTTTTGTAGGGTGGAGGACCCTTGGGATCAAAGGTGGTTAATGATGATCAGGAGAATTTTGGAGGTGGAACTAACAATGATGCTCATTCTAATTCTTGGTAATTTACATCGTTGGATTAAAAGATGAATCCATTTCTTCTTCTTGTTCATGTTAATTTATTCTCTTTTTTTCTTCTTCAATAACTGATTAATTAATTAAACTTTTATATCTCCCTTGCATTTTTTTTGTGATCCAATAGAACTATAGACTATATATTTACACTAAGACTTATGAGAAAGGATTAAACCTAAGGTATAAAGTATAAACAATGTGTCTAAGACATTAGAGTGTACTCAGGTGGAGATCAAATAGTGGAAGTGGAGATATGAAGAACAAAGTGAAGATAAGGAGGAAACTAAGAGAGCCAAGATTCTGTTTCCAAACCAAAAGCGATGTTGATGTTCTTGACGATGGCTACAAATGGCGTAAATATGGTCAGAAAGTCGTCAAGAACAGCCTTCACCCCAGGTACTAAATTAGTTAATTATCATCACCACCACATATATGTGACTGCTTAGGCTTCATTAACTTTACCAATAGTTTCCTAATATAACATGTCCTTAATTAGCAGTGATCCTCGTATAATCACATTGGTTGATGATTGATAGTTTCGTAAAAGCTGAGGTGAAAACTTAATTTAGCTAGGTGCATCATAATATTCTCTCTTTAGGCTCTTATGGAACCGTAGCTCAAGTACTAGACATGACTACTGTTTATCTTATACATATGTATATTCATAGTTAGAATTATATTTATTGTACGTACTAACGTACATATAGTTTTAGTATGTATCGTCTGTACGTCCCTCGGGTGCTGTCATCATTAAGAATGCAAAAAATATCCCTTTCTATTTTTATCTCTTTTTATTGTGCCATGTCTACACATATATTCCCAACTATTTTTGAACATATTCACACGTTTTTAATGGTTAATTGAATTTAATTATTATGTCTAATGATGTGTATTAATGAATGAAACATATAAACAGGAGTTATTACAGATGCACACACAACAACTGTAGGGTGAAAAAGAGAGTGGAGCGACTATCGGAAGATTGTAGAATGGTGATTACTACTTACGAAGGTCGTCACAACCACATTCCCTCTGATGACTCCACTTCTCCTGACCATGATTGTCTCTCTTCCTTTTAACATCTCTTTCTATATATCTATATATAGACAGTTATATGTGCACATATAGATGTGTGATATATTGCATATTTGATATTGCATGTGTTTTTCAAGAGTATGTCATCAGATGTTATGCATATATTCTTGACTTGTTGCTTATAGTATACATATGTAATAATATATATTGACATTGGTAGTTCATTTCTGTTCAAACTTTCAATGCGTTTTTTAGTTTGACGCGATGTGACAGAAACTAATTTTTGTTAAGTGATTCTGAAGCAAAATATTTAAGTATCAGATGAAGGATGTACATTATATTGGTGCAGGCTCTTTTTCTTGAGTATGAAAAAGAAATACTCTAATAAACTAAAAATGTCATATATATGCTCCCAAATCTTATTTTAAAAGAGGATAATTAAAGATAATTCACACAACTTATACTTGTATATATGAAGTTAAGTTTACGTCTAGTCGTTACAAATTTATTATAATTGAATTTTGGAGTTCAAAATTTTACTTTTGATTTTTCTCTACAACAAATGAGTTCGATGTTCAAAAATAAACAAAAGAAAAGAAAATTAAGACAAACAAAACATGTTAAAATTGTCGATTAACATAAGATTTTCACAACAAAAATGATAAGATATATATAAGACTCAACTCAACATTTTAGGTCCGGTATAACTAGTTTACTATATAAGCCATAAAAAAAAATGGAAACAAAGGTCATGATGATAATATAGTTACCACTAGTTATTATTATGATATTACAAACTACAAGTAGTAACAACACTCAAGCCAGATTAGCTACAAACTCGCACATGGTCTATATAATTATACTAATTAGGGTTATCTGGGTAGCTAGAAAAGCTTCTGTCTCTCCCGTAATGATGAAGATTTTTATAACTGTAGATGATTGAATCATGCAGCCGGAGCGTAATCATAGACTACATCGTCGTCATCATCACCTTCGTTCTTGAAAGATGCAAATGCATAGTGAACATTGTAATAGAGAACAAAGTCAAATTCTAGTGACGACGACATCTTTCTTCACTCAACTTAGTGCAAAAAAATTGTAATTAAAGAAGCCTAAAGAAATACAACTTGATTTGAATATACATTGAGATGGTTACTTGTAGGTATTTATAGATGGTAAAAGGCAAATTAAATTGGGAGTGGCGAACTAGCTGAAACTGAGTCAGGGCATGTGACTCGCTGCTTATCATGTGTGCCAGACACAAGTGGAGTGTGAGTAAACTGAGTAAGCCACCTATTTTGTGCCCTGACACATCCTTCGCTTTTTGTACATATATTGGTCCACCTCTTATTACACGATTTAACAACATTTCTCATTACATTAGGACATAATTTTCTGAATGGAATAATAAACTTTATTCAAGTAAAGAGGAGAAACATAAAGTTTTCTTTTTCTTTTGGATTTTAGTATGAAATATATATATAATAGGGTATTGATTCCCTCAACCTACAGCAACATCATGGCATCATGCATGGAACCTTGAGGGACAAAAAGAAAGATTTATGATCTGATGTCTAGATTTGTTTGGGTTTTATCTTCATTTCAACATTATTATGATCATTATTTGTTTTTTCTTGGATCAACATTACAATAGTTTCTCTATAATTAGATTTTGGGGAAAGTAAAAGAGATATGTCCTTAGATTTGTTTGGGTTTATCTTTCATTTTTCTGGTAAAAAATGTTTTTTTTAATCAACATTTCTATACTTTTTTCGACCACTGGGGTTTTCGGAAACTAAAGAAATACTAAATTAACGGGCCATGTTAGGCCCATTATCGGCTCAAAAGATAGTTATGAAGCGATTGTTGAAGAGATGAGAGACTAAATGATCTTCTTTTAGTTTTACTACAAACATTGTACTTTTAGTTTGTCATATGAGTCGAGCTGCTTAAATGATGTTCTTTTTTTATTTATTTTTAAAATTGATAAAAAAAATTGATGTTCTTTCTTTGATCGTGACGTGGCATCAAATAATTGGTTCTTGGGCCCGTTTGTGTAAGCCAACAACAACGACAATTGGTTTCTTTTATATTTTCATGAACGATTGTTGTATGTATCATCTCGATCTTCTTAGAAGATATCTGTAACAAAAATGTCGTATGCAACTTAAGATGAAATGGATAATAGCTAGGCCCACCAAATTAAAATGGATTGGTCTGATAAAATCTTCAACAACAAAAACATTTGATATGGTCTGATTTAAATAAATATCTTGAAAAGAGAATTGGCTTATATAGAGAACATAAAAACTGAACTTACGAATTCGGAATTTTAAAACTGTACATGCAACCAAGAAATGTGGTCCTCCATCTTTATATAATTTCAAGACAAAATTATCGACTAGACTAGGCCTATTCTATAAATCAATATTAAATGTATTCTAAAACGTAAATGTTGTGAATTATATGAATTAAACTAAAGGAAAAAAGGCGTATTTGAAGGATGGGGGATGGTCACATGGAGTAGCACATGGAAATTGGGTATGAAAAAGATACGAGAAGCGAGAGACACGTTAAGCAGTTATTGACGATCCCCAAATACTCCAAAAACACTATATACTATTATATCTACACTAAAAAATCATATCGTCTGTGTAAAATCATATTCTTAGTTCTGTCACGAGACATGCTTTACTTTTTCATCACTCCAATCCCAATCTAACCTGGCTGTCATGTTTGATTAACTTCAGGTACTAATCAAGTATACGATCAGTACTATCATCATACAAAACCCAAAATAAATAAAATATGGTACCAAGACGTTGTGTTCCTTGTAACTTTCGTTTGCATGCAATAGATCTCAACGTCGATAATTTGAATTAATTTCGGTTGTTAACAATAAAAAAGATTTCTAACGTATAACACGATATAGTTTAAGGACTAAATTTTATATACACTTCTTACAATTTTCAGTCCACATGCTTCCATTTTAAATTCAGTTATTATGTTTTATACAGTTTCATAAATATATTCTTACTTTAATATATTATCAAATGAAGCAAATAAACTCGAGTAAATTTTAAACGTTCCAAAGGGATGATGATAAATCAGTAACAGTTGATCACACAAGTTGACATATCGTCCTGTAAAGTTAAAATCTTTGTTTCTTTTTTTCCTTAAACGTGAAATCTCTTCTTTTGTTTCACTTTTTTCTTTGGTTGCTCTTTAGCTTTTGCGTTTGCTGTTCTTAATTAGAATTTGCCTAAATGCGTCCAAATTAGCTGTCCCTCTTGGCATCTTAGATTTAGATCGATCTATTATTTATTCATATCTATATTTCTGCTAACAATCAATATATTTTTGGGGTTATAAAGAAAGGATTAAATTTGATGTTACCAGATGGGAATTGATTCACATTATTAGAAACACATGCATTTCGTGAGATCACTATTCGTGACTTTGTAATTCAAATAAAAAATTTCCCCACATGTCATGTAACATGGTGAGTATGGGATCCCATCTCCATACACTACAAACCAAAAATTAAGACACATAATGGTTAATCGTTTAATTTTCTTGTAATTCAAATATATATAATTGTAAATAAAACTTCGCGTTATCATCCGCAGTTACTTCTGATAGTTTCTAAATTTGTAGATATATAACGTGTATATTTCATGAATCATGACGTAGATAAACTATGGATTACCTAAAATCAGATTACATAATTTTATAAATATTGATTAGGATACGATATTACGTTTATCTGTGTCGATTTGATATGTTGTGTTTAACGCATTAATTGTGTTTCCCTCTTGTTAGAACTTAAGTTTTCAAATTCAATAATCATTAACTTGTGAAATATAAACCCCACATTTCGCATATACTAATGTTTTCATTTTCAAAAATACTACTATAGTTTGGTCTTTTCGGTTCCACCGCCGACGGTGATAGAAGAGTTAATGACTACTAATGAATAACACAATTTAAAATCCAAAAGAGACACATTCCTAAAATTGAATTTGGATAAAATAAAAACATTATTACTTATTTACAAAAATAAAATAAAATAAAATAATAAATAATAACTGCCCAATATAACGACCAACTTAACACACACGCCATTAACAACAGAGCAGAACAAAGAGAAGACTCTTCTTCATTAGATCACACAAAAAAGTAACTTTTTTTTCTTTCTCTCTCTGTCATACACACAAAAAAATGGCGGAACTTGAGAATCCAAGTGTAATGTCGAAGCTGATAGCATTCTTATCTTCATTGCTAGAGCGAGTTGCTGAGTCAAACGATCTGACCCGACGAGTCGCGACTCAGTCACAGAGAGTTTCGGTGTTTCATGGACTGAGTCGACCAACGATAACGATTCAGAGCTATCTAGAGAGGATCTTCAAATACGCAAATTGTAGTCCTTCTTGCTTCGTCGTTGCTTACGTTTATCTCGATCGTTTCACTCACAGACAACCTTCACTTCCCATCAATTCCTTTAACGTCCATCGTCTTCTCATCACTAGTGTCATGGTCGCTGCTAAATTCCTCGATGATCTGTAAGTAGTTTCTCACATTCTTTCCGTTTTAAACATTAAATCGAGGGTCAATCTCAGAATTGACTATCGCAGTTAGAAAATTTCAGACATGATCATCAATCAATCCCCTGTTTCATGAATGCTCTGTTTTTTTTTTATGTTTGGTCTGAATCTCGTAAGAAGTATATTTTTTCATTTAATTTTTAAAAGTTTTGATCTTTCTAAACCATAGATTGAATTTTAACTGTTAAAATTTAAGAATATTTGTTTGGCACAGAAATCATAATGATATCAATCAATCAATCAATCATTCCCCTGGTTTACGGCTGCTCTGTTTCTTCCTTTGAAATAAAGATTCAATTTTTATGAAGTTAATCATATGACACTGATTCGCTAAACCTTATAAATTTGGTAATTATTATTAACACAGGTACTACAACAATGCGTATTACGCGAAAGTGGGAGGAATAAGCACGAAGGAGATGAATTTTCTAGAGCTGGATTTCTTATTCGGGTTAGGATTTGAATTAAACGTGACGCCAAACACATTCAACGCCTACTTCTCTTATCTTCAAAAGGAAATGACTCTTCTTCAACCTCTCTCTCTCGTTGTTGTCCCATCATCAAGATCTCTCATTACCTTCAACGACGATGAAGCTTCTCATCAGAAACAACAACAACAACAACTCGCTGTTTGAATCACAACAAAATCCAAAAAACAAATCTAAATCTCTTTCTGTCTCTTTATCTTTCTTTAAAAATGAATTGTGTAGTTGTAGATGATGTAGAGATTAGTCGGCAGGGACTCTTATCTTGTCTTAATCAAATCCTGATTAAGAATAAATAAGAAAATTCAAAATCAACCAGTAAGTTCTTGTCTATCTCTTTCTCTAGATGTGGACAGATGGGAAATTAATCTTTACAGGCTGGCTGGCTAAAGAATTTAAATGTCATTAGTTAAATGGAACCAAATATATTTTTGGTTTTTTGTTAAATAACCAAAATTTGTTATGATTGTTTATGTTTTGTTTTGTCTGATATTCAAATGTTACCCATGTCAGATCAGAAACATGGGTTATTACTTTAGTAATAAGTAGAGATGGTACAATAATTGGGATTGGTGAATAAGATTTGTTGTTTCTGGTTCTTCTATAAAGGGAACAAAAGAACATGTGCAGAGCAGTGAGACAGAGTGTAACGATAAAGAAATCACATTCAAAATAGCCAATTTGAAAGAAGCTAAGAGAGACTGTGACTTGTGAGAGAACTTGTTGGCAGAACAAAACAAAAGTACTATTTGACTCAAAGTCTCTTCAAATACACAACTCAAGAACACAAACCAATCAAGTAAATATGTAGAAGAAAACAGGGGAATTGGAAGTTGAGGTGGTTGTTGTAGTGCTTCTTAGAGGATAGATTCTGGTTTTCTTGGCATGTTTCCGAACTAGACTAGGGATGGGTAATTCCACGGAGATCACCAAGAAAAACAAGCCTAATCCGAAATTAGGAGAAAGTGTAGCCATTGCAAATCCATAGGTCAAGGCAACAGCAGTCAATGAAACTTGTAGCTCAAGGTAGAAAGGGAGACCTTTTTGTAAGTAAAGAGATTAGTTCAATAGAAGTGAAAAACCTGATAGAGTTTAAGAAGATAAAAATGCTGTAAGAAATCCAACTCTTTGATCCCATTATTGTTGTTCCTGCGTAATAAACCGTTTTAGTTTTGTTTCCTTTTAAGTTAGTTACTTGACAGTATCCATCAATGCAGTAGTCTTCTTCTCACCAAAAAAAAATGCAGTAATCTTCTTGCCAAACACCTCCAGGTGGACTTAGCACGGGTCGATAAGTTGCTGTAGGCCTTTAGCTATCAGAATCGCGATAACCAGTAACACGTTACGAACTTCGTTAGGAGAGACTCTGTCTTTCTTGTACTTGAAGTAAAACCGGTTTATCCAAACTGGATCAAAACCAAGTTGGGAACAAATCAGTTCCAGTTCAATTCTATAACAAAAAGTCAAAAATCGATCAGCATCAATTACAATTAGGATCGGTTATGCAAACCAGACATGGCGTAGGTAAATTACAGAGTTACTAGTAGTAACTACCTATATCCTGGTCAACCTTGTTTGAAAGGAACAACACTGTAAATGATACTATACAAAGTTCAGTGTCTAAACATAAATGCCTCACATGTTCCTCGGATCAAAGTTTGCAATTTACTTCTCCACAATAGCTCCTACAGTTACAAAGCCTAAACATTATAATATCCTGTCTACAAAGATATGAATTTGAGACAGGTAAACATTGAAAACAGTACACAATAGCCACTCAACAAGTGTGATACAGAAAGAATCTGGTCTCGCATATTTGATATTGTACATACCTTGCTGTGTATGCTTAAACAGTAGCCTATCAACGATAGCCCATTCAAGTTTAAGCCCATCCGACAAATAGTAGAGGAAGCGTCTTAGTATCAGACTGAAACACTTGTGTTAACCCATAAAAAAGACTAGGCATTGGATAAATAGAAACTTGTCCAACTCATAATAGAGAGTATACAACGTAAAAGAAAGACTTGCAAATATATAGTTCAAATAAAACCTTGCATAAATAAAGTTGGTGATGATACAAAAGATAAATGAAAGTCACAAATGAAAGTTGTTGTGAGGTGGCTCCACCCAAAGGATGTGGTAAGTCGCTAGGTGATCTCGAGGGGGATCGGAGCCTTAAGCATCACCGAGGGAGTAGTACAAGCCATACCGCTCAAATTGATCAAGACGAGATGAATATATTTTGTTCCTGTGCTCAGTGGAGAGACCAGCTCTTACAAAAGAGGAAGGCCAACTTGTATATATTGTCAAGCCACCTAGATCTGTCTTCTCTTGCCATTCCTTGTGTTTAGAATTCAGTTTAAACACGGTTGGGATGTTGTTGTATCAGTGTGTATAAATAACAAAGATGTCTCCTTCATGCTCCGTCATAAACACTGGGTTATGAGTGTAATCAAACTCAAACTGATAAAAGGCCGGACATGGTTTCACTGGAAGAATATTCCACGTTGCTTTAGAGGGGTCGAAAACCCCAAGATAGCCGCATTCACTGAGACAGAAGAACATGCCATTGGAGAAGACACATTTGGACCAATAGCGAAAGGGTAACTGGTTCTCAAAGCAGTGTGTAGTCCATTCGGTTTCACCAGGCCGCCAAGTATCGATCAAAACAGATCCGCAGGATCGTAGTTGGGTGTAGGAGATGACCATACAGCTAGGTGATGTAGGAGCGGCTGAGAAAGCTAAAAAACGGGATCTGTGTTCGTGTCTCCTTGGGGGTAAGTAGAAGCTCTCACGGGTAAACGGGTTAAGAACAAGTGTACTAGCATAATAGGACTCGCTTTTTCTCGCAAGCACCCAACCATCCTTTCAGATCTGCCTTATCTCCAATCAGATTTATAAAACTACAGGAAACACACCAAACCAAATCGACCCAACGAGGAATAAGGGATTTTTAGCCAATCGAGAGAGAAAACAAAATAAACTTTCCGCTCTACTAAAAAGGATTTAAGGCTAAAAATCTAATGAAATTAATTCTTCCCCCTTGTTTTTTTTCCCCTTAATCTCTAGCAATAAAATCTTTAATTTATAAATCTCAATTTTCTGAACCCATGATCACGTTTCTGAACTCTCATGAGCTCTCCCACAACTTCTAATTTCATTGAGGCCTGAAGCAGTGTGAAGAGAGCTAAACCTTGCTTGAGACAGAAGAATCTGGTCTCGCATATTGATGTTTGCCGTGACATTCCTTGCTGCGCATGCTTAAAAGTAGCCCATTCAAGTTTAAGCCCATCCAACAAATTGTGTTAATGGGGTTTGAAGCCTTAAATCAAACGAATCAATAATCTCATGATAGATATTAATAAATAACTTTCCTAAAAAGAAACGAATGCAAAAGAGAAGTCAAAAAATGAAAGACGCCAAAAACATAATTAATCAGCCCCAAAAACGGCAAGAGCGGTTCGCTAAGTCCACCAACGCCACCTACCGGTCCCGTATAACACGGCTCACGTTAGCCTCCAACCATGATGACTACGGTGGCTTGGTGGCTTCATCAGCCGCTTTTTCTCTATTTTATTTCACACCGATCCAAATATCATTATTATTCCACGTGTCGTCCACGACGGTGTGCCCCCACCACCCTCCGCCACCACCGCATAAGGCTTTATTACCAACTCTGCTAATCTACGCTTCTATCTAACCTTATCCTCCGCCACCCACCATTATCATACGCCTCTCCTCCACTCTCTCTCTCCCTTATCTTCTCGATATTACGTGCAATCGCCGCCGCGAAAAGCCATCGCATTACAGCCATTTCTCTTCCTTCACAAGATCTGTCTTTTTCTTTCCTTCTTCTTCAATTTTTTGATCCATGTCCGATCCGGATTCTCCGATGAACCACGATCCAATTCCGGATCCATCACCTTTAGCTCCCCTCCCGCCACCATTATCTTCCTCCGCTCATGACGATGCGTCAACCGAACCAGCTTCCAACACAGATCTGAAGAGCGCCTCCATCCCCACCGCGTCCAAGAACTCTAGGCGGTTACCTCCGCCGTGCTGGTCTCTGGAAGAGACGATCGCGCTAATTGACGCGTACAGAGACAAATGGTACGCTCTTAACCGTGGAAATCTAAAGGCGAATCACTGGGAAGAAGTTGCAGAAGCGGTTGGTGCTAACTGCCCCGACGTGATTCTTAAGAAAACCGCGGTTCAGTGCCGTCACAAGATGGAGAAGCTCCGGAAAAGGTACCGGACCGAGATACAGAGAGCTAGATCTGTGCCGGTGGCGAGGTTTATATCGTCTTGGGTTCATTTTAAGCGAATGGAAGCTATGGAGAATAGACCAGAGATTAAACAAGGTAACGAAAGTGGAGATGATGATGATCACGATGATGGTAATTACACAGCTAGGTATCAATTCAGCGGCGGAGGAGGAGGAGCGAGGACGACGCCGAGGTTCTTTAACAGGAATGGTACAGCTGGATCTGGTGGTGGTGGAGGGAGTAGTAGTAGCGGCGGGATTCGAATTCGGATACCGACTGGAGTGAGTATAGCACAGCCTGGACCGAGGTTTCCCGGTAAGATTGATCAGAAATACACGGCGAGTCCAAGTGCTGGTGTGAGTTCAAATCCGAGAGCTGGTCGTGGTATCGGAGCAGGAGGATCTAGTTACGGTGCTAGAGTTGTGAGAATTCCTGAAGGAGGAGGGAAACGAGGGAGAGAGATGATGATGAAGACGGAGGAGGATGATAATGATCCAATGGTGGAGATAGCTAGTGCGATAAAGCTGCTTGGAGATACGTTGGTGAGAACAGAGCAGACGAGAATGGAGATGACGAGAGAGATAGAAGCGATGAGGATGGATACAGAGATGAAGAGGACAAAGATGATTTTGGAATCTCAACAACGAATTGTGGAAGCGTTTGCTAAAAGCTTATCAGATTATACTACTACGGAGGAGCAAGACAAGAAGAAGAAAGCTAGATAGAAGAATGTCGTCGTCTTTAGCTGACTCCTGATCAAAAGGCGCCATAAATTAAATTAATGTGTGATTTTCAAATTTTCTAGATTGTAGAAATCGAAAGAGCTTTTATTAGCTTATGCATCTGTCTAACACCAGTAATGTATCCCTGCTTGATTATGTATGTTATAAAGTGTATAAAAATTGGGAGTTCCTCAGTTTCCGACAGTGAGAGGTTGTTAATGTCTCTTCCACAAGTCTCAAGGATAATGTCTCTGTTTTACCACAGTGAGAGTAAAACAGAGCAAGCATCAGATCTAAACAGAAGTAATGCAAATCTTAAGCTGAGAAGACGGTGAAAGCTTAACTAAACTGATGGATCAATAATACAAACACAGCTTAATCTCTGTTCCAACAAATCCATCCATTATTCAAGAGATAGAGATAGATAAGATAGATAACGAGTCCCACAACTATGAACCATCTCTATAAAACTCGAGCTTATCATTCCATCCGAAAAAAGATACAAGTGCAGTTGTAGATGCAAGCCCATTAATATTCCAACAGTCTCACCGAAGCTGGCTTTAATCCTTTCGCAGCTGGTAGCTTCCTTTCTACATACACAACTTTGCATGGCCAAACCTCCTTTTTTAGCAGCCTCGGTCATGTGAAATTCTGTGTTCCATTAACAAACTTAAGCACACATTTGATCTATAGTTCCTGCTTAGAGCTTGAAAGAGGAGATACCGTTTTCTTTCCAACCAACAATATATCCCACAAACAAAACCAAAAAATAATGCACAAAGACACAACTAAAGATGGAAGGAACCAAACACACTCACATTCAGTAGTATGATCCTGGACCACCACCAGAGTAACTACTACCACCCAAGCCACGGCTGGAGTAAATTGAAGAATACGAGCTACCTCCTCCCTGTAAATCCAATACTAAAATGTTACACAACTTGACTTTCCAAAATAAATATAAAAAAGGGGAAAGTGTGAAGCCACTTACATCTCTTCTGGGTAAGTCGCCACCATAGCTTGACGAGTACATACCTCCTACATCGCTGCCACTATAAGAACCTGAAGAAAGCAACATTATGAAATTATAGCCATTGAAGGCAGTAAGTGTATCTCGACGAAGTATTGCTCTCTGTTAAGCCAAGTTCTGAATCAAACCTCCTCCATAATCCATTCCCTGACGACTGCTGTATGGGCCCCGCGAGTCATGATTTGACATAGAATTTCGGCTGCTTCCATATCCTAGACTAGACCTAGGAATCCTAGACCAAACATGGAAGTAAGAAAATAATACACTTGGCACAGAAAATTGCTACCAAAAATAACTGAAGCTATCCATAAAAAGAGAACATACCGGTCCCCGTAGGATTCCCCATATTGAGATGGGCCAACATCATAGTCCAGACGGGGTCTTGAATGACGAACATCAACATCAGCATAACGGGGAGGAAGGTCATCCTGAATAATGAACACTCGTTAGAGTAAACAATCATAGTCTAAAGAAACAAAATTAAGAAGACAAACTGGTCGGAGAAAACAATAAGTCAGACCAGTGCAGCATATGGACGCTTTGATCCAGGAAGAGGTTCATAAGCACGAGGTCTTCCCTCACTGTAACTTGGAGGTCTTTCAAATCTCGGACTGTAAAGGTCATCTACGAATGGCCTCCTAATTTCAGAGCGAGAAGAACTTCTAGGAAGATCTGAATAACCCGAACCCCGGGGTGGATAATCATCTCTGTAAGACAGATGCCTCTCAGGAGAAAGCCTGGAACTATAGCTTACAGCTGGTCTGCTTCTTGGAGGAGGAAGTTCATCACGCCGATCATAGTCTCTCTTCAAGCTAGCCTTTGGATACAGAGGAACTGCAAAACACAATATGGAAGATATGATCAGAATCATTAGATACATGAACACAAAAGAGATTCAACTAAAAAAGATAACTAAACATGTAATAATTCCAGTGGTACCTGGAGGTCTTCTATCATATGACCTAGCAGGTGGTGGCAAGGGCCTGGCTCTTGCAGGTGGTGGCATGGGCCTGGCTCTTGCAGGTGGAGGCAAGGGCCTAGCTCTTGCAGGCGGAGGTAGAGGTGGGCGAGGACGTCTTCCTCTTGATCCAGAAGCTCTCTTTGCACTAGAAGATGGGGCCCGAGATCCAGCGCCTCTAGCACTCCGAGAGGAAGCAAGGCTACGAGGTGGAAGACGAGCAAATGAACTCCTTCCAGACCGTCCAGCCCCATGCCTAGACCGCTGGTCTGAGCGACTAGATTGTCGGCCTTTACCTGCTTTCTGAAGTGGTCTAGACAGGCGTGCTCTCACTTTTGCCTGGAAAAAAAAAGAGAATTAGAAAGCAAGAAAATACTTCGTGGATAAGGATAATGCATTTAAATTATGCATACCTTGTCCTCCCCTTCGCCTAGCTCTGAGTTGTTGATGAATTTGGCACAACTCACAGCAGCTTCATGAGTATCAAAAGTTACAAAGCCAAAATCTTTCCTCCTTGCTGATGGCATATTGCGAGCAAGCTCAACTTTTTCAAGTTTACCATATGGTTTCAGAAGGTCTCTAACACGTTCTTCATTCCATGAAGGTAACAGACCGTCAATGAAGATTGTCTTAACCTGTAACACCAGAAATATCATAAAACTAATTACTATGAGCAAGATAGATAAGTTAGATATAATAGATTCACCAACAATCAATAATTCAGTATCTAGCATGTTGTTAGAGGGCCAAAAGGAATATGTATTCTGACTCTGTTTTCATGATGGGTTTAGCAAGTATTCTAAGTCACCATACAGAATAGGTGGCACCCACACATGCCCCTATAAACTCCTCCAACGCTCTAAAGAAGACATGGTAGGATGAAAGTTGCTAGAAATAATTGATCCTGCAATGTGAGTACCTGCGCCATTATCTCATCTTCCAGGTCTAAGAAAGAATCAGTAAAAGAGACCTTTGCAGGCTTCTCAACTCCAAACATCACATCTTTCTTGACGAGACGCTTGTGAGCATCCATGGCATCTGAGCGAGATGAGAATTCCAAAAAGGCATACCCTCGATTCATGTTGACATTGTTGCTGTCCTCTACCAACGTTATATCATCCATATTCTCAACTCCATAGTGTTTAAGCTTCTCCCTCAACTGGAACAACAACAAATACCTGATTGTCAGGATCACCACGAACTGTGGAGTTGGGTTTAATTGACATATCTACGGACACCCAAATACTTACAGCTTCTGGGGTCCATATCTTGCATATGTTACCAACGAAGAGGGTATCATTATCTTGGCTTGCAGTTACACCACACTTTTTACCATTTATCTGCAGTCCCAATGACCAAGAGCATGATACAAAATGTAAAGCTACACAAACTCTCCATCAAATACTAAAGTGTAGACAATTACCATTGGGCTTTTAAGCTCTTTAACAGCTCGTTTTGCCTGTTCCACAGTTGCAAAACGCAAGAAAGCAGAACCCTTGCTCTTCTTTGTCTGAGGATTCTTCAAAATCCTAACTTCAGTCACCTCGCCCACATGACCAAACACTTTCTTTAAGTCCTCCTCCGAAGCACCTTTGTCCAAACTCCCAACAAATATTTCGAACTCCTTACGCTTACGCCTCTCATGGAGAACATCATGATGCTCTTCTTCTTCCACATCAACAGTTTCTCCATGCTTGACCTCTTCAATAGCATGATCATCATCATCATCCTCACTATCAAGGTCCTCCGCACCATCTCCAATCTCGTCTGCAAACTCACCAGCTTCCTCCTCGACCTCAATCTCTTCCTCCAGTTCTTCCCCCTCCTCATTTACCAACTCATGGTCCTCCTGTCCCAATTCCCTCTCTTCAAACTCCTCCCCGCCATATTCCTCAGCCTCATACTCAGGTTCATTGTCATCTAAATCCAATCTTTCATCTTTTCCAAAATCATCCACAGATTCCTCTACCTCAGTCTCCTCTGCGAGTAAAAGCGAGTAAAACATCTACACTATTCCAGGTAGCCTAAAGTTTGTTCAGAGATAACAATCTCAGAAGATACGTCTATCTTCCACAGAATTAAAAACAGCTAAACATCCATCCTCCAAATTAGATTCATACATTCAATGGTCAGACATTCATTTAATCTCTATGGTCAGATATGTTGGAACTCTAAGTCACAAACTTTCGTCAAAGCGAAACTTAGATCCATCAAAACAACGAAAACGTAGAGAATCCCAAAAACGAAACAAAATTAATAACCAGGCTAAAAGAATCTTACTTTTCGACGGAACATCAACATGCGGATTCGCTGCAGCTTCAGAATCATCAATTGAATCCGATGACTTCGGCACATCTAATGGATTCTCTTCCTCAACAGTTTTATCAACCTCCGGAGTCACCTCCTTGGCTTCCAGTGCATCGGAGCCTGAGAGCTCACCGATATTAACAGATTCGTCATGGGAAGATTCCACGTGAGGATTCTGCGCCTTGAGCGCCGATCTCGTAAGCCTCCCACCTCTTCTCGCGGCGCCTCCCCTCTTCACAACCTTCGGTGGCATCGCTTTCCAATGTATCTTAACCAATCAAAACAAATTAACCAAATTCGATGAACAGAGATCAGAGCTAAGCGACACAATTATCGGGATCGAACAACCCTAGCTCAGCGGATCAACAATGGTATTGAAATCGAGATAGAGAAGAAAACCCTAATTAACGGAGAGATGATAGCCTGAGCTTGGTCTAAAAATAAAAGATAAATAAAATCAATATATTCTATTAAGAAAAAGACGTGGCGATCAAGCTTTTAATTCGGTAATTGTTAACAAACGAAAAACGGTAAGAAGGATTGGCCCAAATATCCTCATCCCCAATGGGCCTTTACTCGTATGGAGTTTCAAGTGTGTTGGTTGACTAATTGTATTACCGATGTTCAGTCCGGTTTTCATTCATTTTCGGTTATCTTTTTTTGGTTTCGTCTTGGTTTATAATTTATATTTGCATTATTCGGTTTAAGAATACAGTTTTCGATGGAATCGGTTTAATGGGCAAGAGAAACACAACACAACAACTCCGATGTAAAATACACTTAACTGAGTGAGTTTACAATAACACAAACTTGATTAGGTGGAACAGAGGAAGATGCTGAAACTGCAACATTAATTGAATAAATCGAGAGTTGAAGACGTAAACGCCGCAACACATTCATAATCTTGTAACACATTGTATTGATATAGACTAACGAAAGTATTAAACATCATCATCTTTAGTCACATGAATTCCTACTTCACTCCTATCCAAAACAATCATTTTACACCAAAGAAAGTAGTACTAGACATGTTTTAACCTGAAAGAGACAGACAATGACACATTCTATAACCGTTAGGGACAATCTCGACAAGTTGAGACGGTTCTGCAGCTCCATGAATTCCTACTTCACTCCTAAGCAAACCAATCATTCTACACCAAATCTCTTTGCTTTCACTAACATTAAGACTTGGTTTTTCCCATATAAACGCCAACTTTCCGTAGTATTCCCCGATTCCAACTGATCGAGCGTTGTCAAGATCAAAACCATAAACCACTCTCCACAGCATCAGTTTAGAGTCATACCACATTAACCCGAATCTAGAGAAGTAAACAAAGAGCACATTGTCAATCACGCACAATCCTACTCTAGACCATTGATCATTAGGCATCTCAGATCTCTGACAAGAACCATCTCTAGTGTCATAACAAGTCATGCCTTCACGAGATCTTAAAGCACAAACCTTCCTGTCAAATGAAACATTTGCTTTACAAATCCACCTGTGACTTTCTTTTTCATCGGGAATCGGCGCTGCTTCCCAAGTTTGCGTATTTAGATCAAAGCTTTCCGCTGCAATCTCGTCGTCCTGATAGCCTCCGATCACATAGACCTTACCGCCGACTAGTCCTACGCAATTGTACCCTCGCTTCACTAGCAAACAAGGTCCTTGACGCAACTCCCCAAATCGGGTGTCAAAGATCGAAAGTCTTGATGAAGGAGTACAAGATTCTGAAATGAAGAAGATCTTTGGACCAACGGCGTTCATGGAAAATCGATTAGGCTCGGAAGGATAAGGGAACTCAATGGATTCGAAGAGATTCTCGGTCGTACTGTTCTCGATTCTCCGGAGAGTGTACCAGTAGTCGTATACGGGGCGATAATTTTCGTCGATGAAGCCGATATAGAGATAATCTTTTCCGAGTAAAGATCGAGCCTTGTGAATTTCAGGCGAGCGAACAAGACTCCGCATGTTCTTGGAGACGGAGCAGAGGATTGGGTAATATCGTTTTGGGACGCGGGCTAAGATCATCGAAATGATTTCCAGTGGCAGTGACAAAAACAATGACGGCGATGCCGATGCCGATGCCGATGACGACGATGGTTGGTCGGTTTTTCGCGGTGGTTCGTTGGAGCTAGACATCGACTCTAGTTTAAAGGAGAAGACTAGAGAATTGAGATTTTATTGATTTATTCTATTTCGGTTTCGGTTATTAGCCAAAAAACAAAACCCGGTTTATTTATTCTTCGATTCTGTTTCAATCGGTTTATTTTGTTTCTTTTTGCGCTAAAACGGTTCTTTGTTGTTGTCTCTTGAACTCAAAGAAGACAAACATTGTTCTTTTACATAGACTGATAGACGAGAATTCGCTTATAATTCTGTTACAAGAATCTCTACTACAAGATCAAACTTTTATAACGAAGATAGCTAATCATACTAAAATCTGCAAGAGTCCTTCATAGAAGAAACACACTAAAAAAGATGTAAAACAAACCAAAGCCAGAGACTTGAGTACACTAGTCAAAGAACATGGCATAAACCGATCTTTCTCTTTCGCTTCTTAGTCTTTGAAGGAGGATGTAAAACTACTTTGATCGCTTCATCAAACACGGCTTTTACGTTCTGCAAATTTAGCATCATCATAAGTCTTTCTTTATCAGATTGAGGTCCAAAATATTTGGTCTAATTGTAAAATGTAACTCAAGCATTAATGGTTACTTTACCATTTGTGCTTTTGAGCTGCACTCTATGTATGCTAATGCTCCTATTTCCTTTCTTAGTTCTTGACCCTATAAAAGAAGCAATCTTTGAGTTATAAAAGAGTTTGATTCTTAACATGGTTCTTGATCATATACATTGAAGAAGAATCTTTAAAAAAACATACCTGTTCTGGGAAGATTGTGCAAGCACCTGGATAATTCTTTGGGAACTGCATGTTGTCTCTTAGATCTGCAATATCAAGAAATTCATCTTATATACTACATAACATCACTTACACATTGATGTTAGATTCCTAACATTCAAGACATAACAGAGTGGTTCATTATCTTCAACCTGATTTGGTTCCCACAAGAACAATAGGCACAGTCGGGGCATAATGTCTCAGCTCGGGTACCCACTGCGAAAGAAAACCGATCCATATGCACATGAGATCAGTGTTGTAAAGTTAAATTACAGTGAAATTAAAAGTAAAAGGAAAGATAATCTCAAGTCTCAACCTTTTTAGCAATGTTCTCAAAGCTAGGCCTGCTAATAAGTGAGAAGGCAAGAATGAAAACATCTGCTCCTCTGTAACTCAATGGTCTAACCCTATTGTAGTCTTCTTGACCTGTAATATAATGTGAATCACCCAAAAGATATATAACACAAGAATCATAATTGGTCTCATTTAAGTTTTGAAGAAACATGAGCAAAATCTGATAGTGAATTCAAGAACCAAAACAATGTTGCATCAAAGATTCAAATTTTTCAACTGACTTCTTTTAAAAGGACCAAAAGATTAGACCTTGACATATTGTTGTAGATATAAAGCTAAAGACAAGAACAACTTTGACATTAGGTAAAAGCATTTACCAGCAGTATCCCAGAGACCCAGATTGACAGTTTTACCATCGACTAAAACATTAGCATTGAAATTGTCGAACACTGTTGGAACATAATCCTGTAATAACAAGATCTCAACAGTCACCAAAAGCTATCAAGAAAAGCAATCCAAAAGAGAGAGAGGGAGAGATGGATTTATATACAGTGGGGAACGTGTTGCTGGTGTAGGAAATAAGAAGACAAGTTTTGCCCACAGCTCCATCGCCAACAGTGACACACTTTATAAACGTTGTAGCTGTTGCTGATGATGTTGATGTTGCAGCCATTGAAGCTGACATTGATTGAGAAAATTCTCTGATTTTACTTACCCTGTTCTCTCTCTTTCTGTGGTTTTATTCTGGTTCAAGTGAAGAATGAGAATGAGACTTGAGTGGTAAAAAAGGAGTCAACTTTAATTTGAGCTGTCAGAGAGCCAAAACGCCTTAAAAATAATTTTTTATTCGGTGGGTTTGATTTCTTTCCTATTTTTTGAATTTAGATAGATTTTGCCATATTTTACTTCTTTCCAAAAAAACTCTAATTGGTAACACATAGCTGTACATAACTTTTATCTGTTAACTTTTTTTGAAATAGTATAAAATTACTAAAAAACAGTTATATTAAAAAAAATGTATAAAAAAGCTGAGAGAAAAATCTTTTAGTAACGCTTTTGATAAAAAAAATTATAATTGGTAGAAATGAAAGTTGTACAAATTATAGTGCTTTGTTTTTTTCACCAATCAATGCAAATGCAAAGGTCCAAATGTTTCAGCAAAATGAAAATAAGTGGTGGTTATATCAAATCAAATTTTGTAAATTCAGTTACATTTACATGACTAATTTTACAAGATGTGTAATTTTAATTATCTCTAGATCATTTGTTTTTTTTTTCGATTTAAGTTTGGACAATGGATCGACCACCAAACACATCATCATTAACAAAGATGGAAAGGCAAGTCCATTATTACTACCGTGTTGATACAAAAAAAAATGAATTTTATGATTTCTTTCTTCCTAAGATATAATTTGGAATCATAGTTTAAGTACAAAAAAATGTTTCCTTCTACGTGAATCTTTGTATTACAACTGTCAGTGTCATAAGGCCCATCCGAAAAGCCCATTTCTAAATACTAGAATTT
>Ga0041059_1000646_pt1 | contig 26991 bp, 22 predicted proteins | sample AraColnosormetaG_FD_56232 | JGI IMG/M metagenome (GOLD analysis project Ga0041059, IMG submission 56232) | Arabidopsis roots microbial communities from North Carolina, USA - Col MF nosort | ecosystem: Host-associated > Plants > Roots > Unclassified | place: USA: North Carolina | collected... | reverse complement strand
TTTTTTTTTTTTTTTTTTTCTGTCAAAGACTTGAGAGTTGATAAAAAAAAGAGTTGATAATTTCTTGATTTTTCTTCTGGAACATTTTAATATTATCTTCTGAATAATCAAATGACCTTTCGTTTAATGGAAGAGACTTCGACCATCATCAAAACCCCATCCACCTCTTAAAAGGCCAACGCTTTTCTGCCCTATGTGCTTTGCTAGTTTCCTACACGTACGTATATATCTATAAAATCATTTTTCATATATATATGGTTTAATGCATCCATAGTTTATACATATTTTATATTTAAACCCTACCCTATACGATACACTATATACATATATCGTATAGTAGTAATTGATTATATAAAATTTTACATAGATGTACAAGAGCATTGATATCGATAGAAGTTAGAACCTTTTGAAGATATTCGTAACTCTTGAAAAATTCGATTCTTAGTGACATAGTGAGCAATAACTACAGATTATGGAGATTAATTTGAATTTTAGTCTATTTTCCCTCTTATAAAAGAACAATTACCAAGGAAATCCTAATTCTGAATTAATCATTTACAAAGTTGTAGTATATATATAAAAAAAAAGTTGTAGTATATAGTATTAACAAACTAACACAATTTTTTTCAACTTTGATAGTAACCTTTTTCAAACCAATATATATTAGTGTTTTAAAGTACGCCATTATCTTGTATAATATGCATGGTGTATTGATAGTATTTTATATGTATGTAAAATGAAAACTAAAAGGCGACTACTAGCATAAAAAATAAATGATGAAATTTAACAAATTTTGTAATTTTAAAGGCAATATACTATTGTACCGTGAAAAAATATATAGGTAAAATTTTCAAAATATTTGTGTTGACCAAATAAATGGCAAGATCATAATATTTTGCATAATTTTCTATATTTTAAAGCCGATTTTCATTGCTAAAATATATTGTATAAGTATATGCTAATACACATATTTGCGTGTGTGTATATAAATAAAAACATGCATACATGTATCATTTGTCTGTCTCCTATTGGCTAAGAAAACAGAGAGAATCGGTATTTTTAGCCTTTGCTAAGATATTTTGATCAAAAATCCCACTTTTGAGCGGTCTTATCTTTATTCTCCACCTCAAAGGACCATTTCTCATGGCTTCTGTTCCGGTGAGACCTCTACCTCTTCTTCGCCGGAACATCACCTCGACGACGGCTTCGAAATCATCTCCAATGCTCGCCAACGTTTCGAGCCGGCATTCTCTCGGGATCTCTACGTATGATGAATTTTTGAAGCAAATAAAAACTCCGGCAACTGTGAACCACCGGCGGCGAGTAAGTACGGTGGTGGCGTCGGCGGGAAACTTGACGGCGCCGTCGTGGGATTCGTGGAAGCCTGATAAGACGGCGGCGGCTACGGCTCTTTTGCTGAGTGACGTCATATGGCCTGCTGCTGGTTAGTCATTTAAAAAGAATTACTATTTACTAATTACTAATTTAGTGATTTAAGATCACAATTTAATTAGTATTTTTTTGTCAAATGCTTTGAGATATATAATTCTTTTACTAATGTTTTCTCGATCGTCAAAAATTGATTGCTCAATCAGAAGAACTACAAGAGGCGATTAGGGTAAAAAAAAGAAGAGAGAAGAAGTGCACAAAAGAAAATAAAATTAGAAAATTAATGGACAATTATAATATTAATTAATTTCTGACTGACTAAAAGATGAGTATAGAAAAAATATGGAGAGAGTCAGAGAGAGAATGTGTCTTTTCTTAAGGCCAAAAGGTCATTCATATGAACCTTTACCGTTCGAATTTGACCAATTTTATTGTATTTTACCTTGAACTAGCTAGCTTAGTATTTGACTATAAATGGTGTGATTTACAAAAAAATAATCTAAAAAATTAGAATAGAACTCTAAATAATTTGATAAAAGATATTAATTACCTCAAAAGTATGAAAATTAGTTTATGACATAAATATATTCAAAGATTAAGTAACTGTTAGTTAAAAGTTGAATATCTGTATCTAAAAAAAAAAGAGTTAAATAATTGAATCGTGGCATGTTGTATTTGAATATGTTTGCAAATTACCTTAATGATGGGAAATATGCATGCAAGTCAAACTCATTTGTTCGTGAGAGAATCTTAGTTTGCGTTTAGTCAAACCCTATGCTGACAGAGAGCTTATATTATTTATTATTCAAGGTTTATAGCTGACTTCATCCTATTATTATGAAACTATATTCATCTGTGTCTCAGCTATAGTTAGTTAATTAATTACCCATCTACGGTTTCAACTTGATCTGAATTTTAGCGGACCATGTTGTCATGTAATATATTTGGATTCAATTTTGTTATAGGTATTGTATCTTATTCATATGTAACTCTTTTGTTAGAGCCTTTACAAAAAATGTGAGTAGTGATAATACCGTTTGTTTTGGTTTCTTAATTGAATTTTGTTTTATGAGTAGGAGCGTTTGCGGCAATGGCATTATTGGGAAGAATGGATCAAATGCTATCTCCGAAAGGCATTTCAATGTCAGTTGCACCACTTGGCGCAGTCTCCGCCATTCTTTTCATCACCCCTTCTGCTCCTGCTGCTCGGGTAAATCTTTAGTTAACCGTTTTTCCATATAATAGCGGTCTAATTATATTTGCGGTTAAACGCAAACGCTTCATTGTCTTTTCTGTGAGACAAAAAATGCAAATACCAAAAGTGAGTTGTTAGGATTTGGATGGTGTGTAACAAACATAGAGGAATTGAATAATCAAAAGTAGAAAGTAGTGGTTAGAGGAGACATTTTCCCACTAAGTTCTATATCCATAAGCTAGTTGAAGATTTTCTTCTAATTTTGTTCTTGTGCTTACACTTTTCTATGGAATAAATCTAGAGGTCCACTATTTTATCGTTGATTGATACTTTCATATATTTGGATAATTAGTCACAACCTATTTCAGCCATCTTCTCATGTTTAGATTGGAAAGAGATGCCATCACATCAAGTTAAAATAGAAACTTGAAGTACTAGTAATTGGTAATTTGTCATCGTATCAGTTATTTAACTGATTAATTGAGGAGTGTGTTTTGTGTTTCTTATATTTTCAGAAATACAATATATTTTTGGCTCAAATAGGTTGTGCTGCGATTGGGGTGGTAGCTTTCTCCGTCTTCGGCCCAGGCTGGCTCGCCCGGAGTGTCGCCCTCGCCGCTTCCATCGCTTTTATGGTCATTACTCGTGCCAATCACCCTCCTGGTAAATATTTACTTCTTTAAATTTTTACCGAAATCAGAAATTGTTTTCTTGATTCAAAGTTTTTGAACTCTTTTTCATAAAATGATATAATTTCACATGTTCGATTTTTGACATTGTTATTATAAAAAGGAAAAATGATGCAAATGAATATTTTTTTTTTAAAAACATCTGACTTAGTGATTTTTAGCCCATATTATTTTAAGGAAAGATTTGAATCAAACCAAAAAGCCCAAAAAGAAACCATTTATTCACCCATGATCTGAAAAATGTAATAAATAATCTGGCCCCCGCGACTTTAGGTATACCTTCATAAATAACCTGAAACTTTTGGTTGGAGCAGAAACGTCCCCTTTATATATACTCTTCACAATTTTCTCAGTCTCTTTAATTAAGAAAGAAAGTCAAATGCGATTTTATTATTATTATTTGCTTCTCGTCAATTAATTTACATATTTTGAGAGTTGATATTGATTATTATCTATAATTCATCTGATAAAATTACAGCGGCGAGCTTACCACTAATGTTCATAGATGGAGCAAAGTTCCATCACTTGAATTTCTGGTACGCATTGTTCCCAGGTGCAGCTGCTTGTGTCATCCTCTGCCTTCTCGTAAGTTTTGTAATTCTCAAAAACAATAAAATCAAGATAATGTTTAATGGCGAATATTTTGGTTATAAGATTTAACGTGATAATTAAGTACTAATCTGATTCAAATTGATTTCTTGGCAGCAATCGATCGTATGTTACTTGAAGGAAAACATGAAATTTTGATGAATCACCAAGCGACATGTACGATCGAATTAATGATATATATAATACATACATATCGATGGAAATCTTGTGAAAATATTTGATTCATATGTATACACTTGATGAACGTATGTAAATGACTAAATAATTATTAAGTTCATTCAATATTATCGTGGTCTTCTCCGATTCCTTATTATCATTTTCCTAATTCTTACATAATTAACAGTTTAACACCTCATACAAAGGATTATACGAGTTAATTATTTTCGCTCCATAAATTTCCAAAATTACGTAACATTGTGTCTTTGTGATATGCCTGTAACAAAAATATATGTATCAATTGTGTTTTAAAGATGGACTGTTTGGCAAATTGTTTGGACGGCTGTCGTGGTGAGCTTGAATTTCCTAATAAGGGTATACGAAAACCTAATTTGTTCAGGAAAATAGAGATAATACTTATTTTATTTTGATAAAGAAACATACTACTTGACGAAAAAACGAAAACAAAAGAAACATATACTACTTATTTCATTTTCATTTGTTTTTGTATTCAACAAAGTACGCAATTGAATTCACATTCACCGTACGTATGAGAAAACTTAGTCTACGATATTTTTCTGAATTTATGTGAAGAAAAAAGCTAAAAAGAAAATCAAAATATTTTATCAACATCTTACTGCTAACTTATTTATGACTAATCACCTTAATAAAAACCTGGTAAATTATGCATAACCCTTTTAACCTGATTCGGTTCTACTACTGTTAAAAAATTCAGATTCCGGTTGATAGATGTAAATATGTTTTAGTCTTTAGCTTCAAATCTTTAAGACCCAATGAAAGAAAATGGAGTTGGTGGAAAATTGAAATGCGAAAGCTGACTCCATCCATATATATTCTTAAATATTTCAGTGTCACCTTTCTAGTATTTCTTTTTATATTAAATGGATCCAATTTAACGTCTAGACTCTAGATGATAGAATTCAATAGGTTAAAACAAAGGTGGGGCCTTTCGTAAAATGGAGGAAGAACTAGGCCACCACCCAAATTAGATGATTGTAGAAGATGGTTACTAGTATTACATTATCGTACCGATTGATAAATTTTGCTGCTGACAAATTTTATCATCCACAAAAAGCGTTTTATAAAGAATGGAGTGTGGTTTGATCCAAAAAAAAAAGAAGAGAGAATGGAGTGTGGTTGTTGCAGTGGTGGTGGTGGCCCAAAATGACACACCCAATCTCATGGGGGAATCATTTACCAATGCATAAAAACCTTGTCTTATATGCACATATCAATAATGCATGAATAACCCGGTTTTGATTGGTTTGTCTCCGACAGGTTAAACCGGTTTTGATTGATTTAAATTTGTTACCAAGCTCTAATCCGAAAAATTGAAAACAACATTCCTTTTGGTTATATTTCTTATCGATTCGGTTCGTAAACACACATTACTCATAGAAAGTTGCCAATGATGCGGTGCATAAATAGTTAGGTTAAAATTACTGGCGCGTGACAATGAAACAAGAATATCGTTATCACAAGAGTTAAATGTAGTAGACAACTTGCATATGAAATATTCATATCAATTGTTCTTTCAGTATTTATAATAATAAAGACAGATTTCTATTTTGAGTATGAACCAATAAGATTTGAGAAATGGGTTGGGTCGTTCTCACCGCCTCTTTTACAACACGATCATTCACTATCAAACCGATTAAAGCATTAACCGGTTTTACATTTCGAATTCTCCAATTACTAACAAAAAAATTCAATTTTCGAAGATATACGACGATATTCCACAAGATATTCTCGCTCGTGAAAGACCAACAAAAGGATACACTGTGGGTCTAAAAACTGGTTTAGCAATTGAATTTACATATAAACCAGAATAACCGCCTTAAATTGTGTGGACCGTGGTATTTATCTGGTTAGTTGACTCAATTTCATGAAATATTAATTTCATCATAGACGATCCCCATAATTTCGTTACTAATGTAATGTGGGACTATGCAAGATTAAAGGTCAGTTTAAAGAAACCTCTCGCTATTTTCGTCTTAAACTAACGATGATACAAAAAAATGAAGAACCAATGTGTGAAGATATTTTTTGACGAAATAAAAAAAGATTATGTGTTACAAGATCATTTGGTTTTAGTATTTTACACAGTTGCTAACCAAAAGCGCATTTTCCAATTCCATGGTGCCACACTGCCACTTAGCAAACGCATGTCCGTTAGACTCTTGATTATGGTTTATTTACGTGGACAACATTATAAAATGAATGACTTTAATTTCTTGTTTTTAAGAAATTTGAACTTCTAATTCAAACCCAATCGGTTGATTTATATATACCATCTACTAGATTCATCTCCATTTATACTCTGGAATATTCTAACATAGTTGATTGATTATGAGAATCTTTTATCCAGTTTACGTTATAGAAATTTAGTAAACCAAAAGTAGCAAAAATTTGGGTAAGTTAAACTTCTAGGATATGTAGTTATGCACGGTGCCTTGTTAACGAGGAAAGAAACAGAGGACATACAAAAAAGAGTCAACATCAAAGACAGTAACAATGTTGTACTTTTAGTCTCTAGAGTTTTCGCTTGTTTGTAATAACCACACACCAAATTTTTTCCCTCACGTCCACTCTCTCTCCCCTCTCTATAAATGTCCACAAACTATACTGCCATTAATCATATACTTCACTTTCATTCTCCAAACAGCTGTTTCTTGATGATCATGTCTCTGGAGTTTGAACAAATGGTGAGTTTTAACTCTTTCGTCCAATTTTTTTAAATCCAGCTAAAAGTTCAGACTAGTATAAGCTAAGAGTTCGAAATGATTATTGATAATTTTTTGACAATTTTTGTGTGTGTAAATATATGTAGGATGAAGCAAACAGGTTAAGCGCGTGGAATGGTTACGTAGACTGGCGAAGTAGACCTGCGTTGCGTGGCCGCCATGGCGGTATGCTTGCTGCCTCGTTCGTCTTGGGTGAGTCATTCTTACAAATCAAGAATATAGTTGTATACAAATTACTCTTTTTTTTTTTCTTTTTACATGATATGCTTTACCATATCAAATGACAGTTTCAACTTAATATAATTGTTAAGAATCTCACGCCAAAAAGTTGATATTCACTCAAAATATGATTTATTAAAACTTAACTGGAGTATATATTAATTGATATGATGTATATTGTACGTTTTTAGTTGTGGAAGTGTTGGAGAACCTTGCGTTTTTAGCAAACGCGAGCAACCTAGTGCTGTATTTGTCAACAAAGATGGGATTTTCGCCGTCCGGAGCCGCAAATGCCGTAACCGCTTTTATGGGAACGGCATTTTTCTTGGCCCTTCTCGGAGGGTTTTTGGCAGACGCCTTCTTCACTACTTTCCATATCTATTTAGTCAGCGCCGCCATAGAATTCTTGGTAAGCAATTTAGTTAATGACTATATATTTTTAAAAATCAGTATATAAGGTGAGGTTAATTTAAACCTTTTTAAGAAGAAGAAAAATACCCTGCCTAAAACCAGGTCATTGGAAATAGACTTCAGACGCACGAGGATTTTCTCAAAAATTTCTCAAAAAATATTGAATGTTGATAGAAAAAACACAAAAATTCCTTCCATTTTTAGCATTATATTTGTTTCAATATGTATATAAATAAATGAAAACTCTATCTTTTCCTCTTTTTTTTTTCTTCTTCAAACTGTGTAACAGACTAACAGGTGTATTCACACAAAACAGTCGTATTTTTTTTTAATATACATCAAATACTGATATAAAAATTTACATAGAAGCTCTAGTATGAATATCTAACCTTTTAATTAAACCGCACTATTTTGTTGAACACACAGGGCTTGATGGTACTGACGGTCCAAGCCCACGAGCACTCTACCGAGCCATGGTCTCGTGTATTTCTATTTGTGGGTCTATATTTAGTAGCTCTTGGTGTCGGAGGAATAAAAGGCTCGTTGCCACCGCACGGAGCGGAACAGTTCGACGAAGAAACATCGAGTGGGAGGAGACAAAGATCTTTCTTCTTTAACTACTTCATATTTAGCCTCTCGTGCGGTGCCTTGATAGCCGTCACGGTCGTGGTCTGGCTCGAAGACAACAAAGGCTGGTCTTATGGCTTCGGTGTCTCCACAGCCGCGATCCTGATCTCGGTCCCGGTTTTCTTGGCCGGTTCTCGCGTTTATCGCCTCAAGGTTCCTAGTGGAAGTCCAATCACGACTCTGTTCAAAGTGTTAACCGCTGCTTTATACGCTAAATATAAGAAAAGAAGAACTTCAAGAATTGTTGTAACGTGTCACACAAGAAATGATTGTGATGACAGCGTAACCAAACAAAACTGTGACGGAGATGATGGATTTCTCGGATCTTTCCTAGGTGAAGTTGTGAGAGAGCGTGAATCACTACCACGTCCACTCCGTTGTACGGAAGAGCAAGTCAAAGATGTGAAGATAGTCATCAAGATCCTACCTATTTTCATGTCTACCATTATGCTTAACTGTTGTCTAGCTCAGCTCTCGACGTTTTCCGTTCAACAAGCTTCCACAATGAACACAAAGCTCGGGTCCTTTACTGTCCCACCCGCGGCATTACCAGTTTTTCCAGTGGTCTTCATGATGATCTTAGCTCCGACCTATAACCACCTCCTCCTCCCTCTAGCGAGAAAATCAACAAAAACCGAAACCGGCATAACCCACCTTCAACGCATCGGAACAGGGCTAGTCCTTTCCATAGTCGCAATGGCGGTGGCAGCCTTAGTGGAAACAAAACGCAAGCACGTCGTTGTTAGTTGCTGCTCAAACAACAACTCATCTTCTTATTCTTCTTCGCCGCTTCCTATAACGTTTCTTTGGGTGGCTATTCAATATGTGTTTCTCGGATCAGCCGATCTATTCACTCTAGCCGGTATGATGGAGTTTTTCTTCACCGAAGCTCCTTCTACCATGCGTTCCCTTGCAACCTCGCTCTCATGGGCGTCTCTTGCGATGGGATATTACTTTAGCTCTGTTCTCGTCTCGGCTGTTAATTTCGTAACAGGCTTAAACCATCACAATCCATGGCTTTTGGGGGAGAATCTAAATCAGTACCATCTCGAGAGATTCTACTGGCTCATGTGTGTGCTTAGTGGGATTAATTTCTTGCATTATCTCTTTTGGGCTAGTCGTTATGTGTACCGGTCGAACCAAGGGTAAATCCTAAGCACATACATTGGTGGTATCAGACTATCAATTGTAATGAGTGAGCTTATTGTAGGGTAATTTGTTGTCTGTTAATGATCCGATTAGAAGAAGTCAAGGGATTAGTTTCTTGGAGAATAAGTTACTATGATGCTAGATTGGTTTTTAATTTTACGGCTAGGGTTATAAGTTGAACTAGCACAAATCCTATGCTCTTCAGGAATATGTCATTTAATAAAATTATAAAGACATTATTATTTTTATTTTTATTTAATACTCCATGAAAATTAATTGTAACGTTAGAAATTAATGGTTGTATTTGCTGCGTTTATCAAATAAATAATAGCAAGTGCATCTGTAAATCACAATTCACAACCGCTTTTTTACTTTTAAAGTTTTAACCACTGCCCAAAACAAATCAATCTCATAAGATGTTATGGTGGCAAGTAGTCCTTTTTTCATGTAACGTACGTAAAAGATTGACAAGTTGTAATTTGTAACTTGTAATGAAGCTTGGTTTGGATAACTACTGACTAAATAAAAATCAACCGAGTATTCTTTTCCGATGTATTTGTGGAATAAAATCTTCGACTTTTATCAATCAAAACTGACTCAACAACTCATCCCTTACTTTTAAAATTCTCCAAATTTAGACCCTATAATGTTTATATTTATCACAGATATAACAGAAAACAGTTTTTCTTTTTCTTTTTTTTGTAGAAACAAATAATTATTCCTGAATCTAAAATAGAACAATAATGAAATTTATCATATTTCGTCAAGAGTTCCTGGTTTTTTTTAACCAATTAAAATTTATATTGAGTATATTGTGTAAATAACAAATAAACTTAAGGGTAACAATTCGAAATAGTCGAAAGCTAGGGAGGTCTTTCTTGTATATAAAACCGTCTCTGCCCACTGAAATATCAACTTAGCTCATAAGCATATCTAATCGGAGCTCGGAGAAATTTCGGTAAAACCCTAATCATCATCTTCTCCTTTTGATCAATCTTATCTTCACATGAAAAATCTCTGTTCAAAGACATAGCTTTGTTCTGGAATTCCAAATTTTGGGGTTGATTTTGTATTTTCTGGGTACGCGAGATTAGATCGAGATAGAAAAAAAAAGAGCGATCTTTTCTCATTAATTCCGGTTCGACATGGCTAGTTTCAGCTTAAATTTACAAGCTTTGAGTTCAGTATTTGTTCTTATGCTCATGATCTTCAGAATTTTCTCAATAAAAAATTTGATTTTTTGTTGTTGTTGTTGTTGATGGGATTAGGTTGTGAAGAGAAGAAAGATGGGGAATTTGTTTTGTTGTGTGCAAGTGGATCAATCAACGGTAGCGATAAAGGAAACATTCGGGAAATTCGAAGATGTTCTTGAGCCTGGTTGCCATTTTCTTCCATGGTGTCTTGGTAGTCAAGTTGCTGGTTACCTCTCTCTAAGGGTTCAGCAATTGGACGTTCGTTGCGAGACAAAGACTAAGGTTTTAGAATCATCTATTAACACTCTCTTTATCAGAAATTATGTTTTGATTAGTTTTAATCTTAGTTTTAATCTTCTTTGGTTTTGTGTTTTTGCAGGACAATGTGTTTGTTAATGTTGTTGCATCGATTCAGTACCGTGCTTTAGCTAATAAGGCAAATGATGCGTACTACAAGCTCAGTAACACAAGGGGTCAGATTCAAGCTTATGTGTTTGATGGTAAGTCTCATTGTTAAATAAACAAAAATATGTTCTAAATAATGAATTGATGTGTGCAAAATATTGATCATTCGGAGTTTTTGTTTGTTTTCCAGTTATTAGAGCGAGTGTCCCGAAGTTGCTTCTTGATGATGTCTTTGAGCAGAAGAATGATATTGCGAAAGCTGTTGAAGAGGAGCTCGAGAAGGTAGAATCTTTTTGTTTGTTTTGTTCTCTTTCTGCTTGTGTTAAGTTATGAGTGTTCAATTGTATCTCTGTTACTTGTGTAGGCAATGTCGGCTTACGGTTATGAGATTGTGCAAACTCTCATTGTTGATATCGAGCCTGATGAACATGTCAAACGGGCCATGAACGAAATCAACGCTGGTAACTAACAAAACTTCCCATCAGTTATATGTTCTTGTACTTGTAAATCATCGAGTCTGAGTTTCGGCTTCTTGTTTATAGCTGCAAGGATGAGATTGGCTGCAAACGAAAAGGCAGAGGCAGAGAAAATCCTACAGATTAAGAGAGCTGAAGGTGAAGCTGAGTCCAAGTACCTCTCTGGTCTTGGTATCGCCCGTCAGAGGCAGGCGATTGTCGATGGATTACGCGACAGTGTTTTGGGTTTCGCTGTGAATGTCCCTGGGACAACTGCTAAAGATGTGATGGACATGGTGCTAGTTACACAGTACTTTGACACAATGAAGGAGATTGGTGCTAGCTCCAAGTCGTCTGCCGTGTTCATACCTCATGGACCAGGAGCGGTTCGTGATGTGGCTTCTCAGATTAGAGATGGCCTTCTTCAAGGCTCGTCCGCAAACCTGTGAAGTGAATTCACTGATTATGTCCTCTTTTCTTTTGACTATGGTGTGATTATCATCTTCTTCTTTCTTTTGGATTATGTTCGAACTCTTTTGTTTTGGTTTTCTTATTTCTATTTGTATAGACTTATTGGGGGTTTATAATTCATATAGAATATTAAAACGTGTTTAGTACTAATTATTATTGTACACGAATTATGGTGGTGATAATCAAACTTGTGAACCTTAATTTAGAAGATTACAAGCACAGACTGAAATATTTCATGCTCTGTTATGTCAAATGAATAGTGAAATGACAGATTAATAATAGTTTTATTGGTGTCAGTTTAAAGACAGGCTCTCTCAAATTTCTGAGTTACTTAAAGATTAGTAGTTTGTTAAGAATGTTTTGTTTCACATTCAACTAATTATTACGTAGGGTGAGGAAATTTCGCAGGAAACTTCCTTCACCTGCACGAAATTAGTGCTATTTCCTTTAAAAGCAAGAAGACATTGACAATGTCATAAATTTTGCAGGGCCTTTTATATATGTGATCAATAATTCATCTCAAGAAGATAAAACTTTCACATGGTAACTCTAATAATGCAATAATTAATGGGCATAAGTAGGATGCTGATGTATGAACTTGGCACGATGCTTATTTCTATACTTAATGACACATGATCCTAGTAGCTAGAAGAAGATAATTCAGCTTTTTTGGTTATTAGACATTGCAGAGTGTTATTTATTGTTTCCACTTTCATGGTGGAAGAGTTAATTACTATATTACCCCTCAGTTTTCTTCATTATTTTCAACCCAATACCAGTCTTCTCATCTGCATGTATTTTTATCATCTTTCAAAGCTTCTAATGTGTAATACGTCAGGGTCCAGTCTTGAGTTATTAAATCATAAACATGAACTTTATAGTCCTTTCAATGTGGTATACATCAGCATTACCAATATGTATTAAGCTGAAACGTATTATATTAAAACAGTTTTTTTTGTACAATTTACAAACACATAGTATACAAGCAAACTCTGATTGGTATCAAACAAAACAAAACAAAGACCTATACCAAGATACGCTGAAAATAACATTCAGCAGCATTTGTTATTGACAAATATATTAGTTAACTTATTGTAGTATATAATTTGTGTATTTGAATTAGTTAGTTGGTGGTGGTGCATCTACTGCAGCAGTACTAGGCTTAGCTTGTTCAGCATCATGAATAAGCTTCACAATCTCATCTTTCTTTAAGACCATAGCTTGAATCTTTTCTTCAATCTTCTGAAGCTTCATCTTCAACTTCTCTGGATCTTTCTTATCTTCAGGGTTCTTCTCTTTCTTCGCTTTCTTATCTTTCTTCTTGCTCTTCTTCTCTTGATCTTCCCCTTCTTCTCCTCCACCATTTTTATCGTCCTCGTTCTTATCCTTCTTATCTTTATCCTTCTTCTTCTCCTTCTTCTCAGCTTTCTCAGCCTTGTTGTGTTCCTCTTCTTTGTTATCATGGTTCTTCACTTTCTCTTCTGTTTCTCCCATTATTCTTTATGAGTTTGATTTTGTTTTTCTTAGATAGTGCTTAAATCTAGAAAACTTTCTTACATATTTCTTGTAGAACTCAGAATTACCCTTTTATTACAAAGGATCTTCAGCTAATTTTGGACATAAAATGATCACATCCGTAGAAATTACTTGTATAACGAGAATTATGGAGTTTCGTATGTTGCTTCCATATTTTACTATCTTTAGAATTTTAATTCTGTGGAATGATCAATCGTTTAAGCTCATCCATAGAGCCCCTAAGTAGTTGGTAATTGTTATACATATATAAGACGAAGGTTTTCACAATGGTTAGATCTTAAGATTATCACTATAACTGCAGCGATCAATTAAACCTATGTAGTAAAAGGACCTTTTGGTTATACAGATCAGCTTGGCGAAGAAAATAGCATTTAAATTCAAAAATTTATAAGATTTGATTATTTCCTCCAAATAATATCAATATTATACATGCATACACAAATAAAAATTGGAAGAATTCACTTACTTATCCTTTGTAACGATTCTAAAAACACATTAAAACACAAAACAATGGATTATTTTTATTTTCTAAAGTTTCTCAATTTTATTGGTCGATGTGAATGAAGAGAAGTGGGAACTGATAATTCTCGTGGATCAGGCAAAATAAATTTTGATTACCCGGAGAAAATCATACACTTACTTATCCTTTGTAACGATTCGTACATGTCTCTTGTCAAAAACAGCTTTGAAAGACTCACGCTCTGCTCTAAGCTGATCCTGGAAAATTCCTCTTACCTTTGCTTTTCCAATTGCATCAGCTAGTGCACGACTCTCTTCTGCCGATAGAGGATTTGATTTCACGTTGTATCCTGATCCTGGACCTATAATTAAGGATGGCATGTTCATATTCCTTGCAGCACCAATTGAAAACCCCGCGTCTCCACCCTATCCACAGAAATAAAAAAGCATGTATGATCAGATAATTTCAGAAGATAAACATGTTTTCAAAGTTAAGAGACATAATGAACAATCAAAGATGTGTATGCTTGTTTATACCTTATCGCCCCACCAAACAGATTTGCCTTTCCGCTGGCGTTCTTGGCTTGATTTGGGAAGAGATTTGGAGTTTCGTCTCATGCTCTGAGAGTTCTCTGTTTCATCTTCCTCTACATTTGACCATTTACTTCTGCTTAGTTCTTTCACTTCTTCTGTACGGGAGCCAGATTCTGCATCCCATTTACTCTCACTTTTGTAAGAGCCTGAGGTGATTTCAACAGAAAGAAAGACTCAGTTAAGCGTTTTCGGATTGTCTTAGTAAAAAAAAAGAAGAAATTATAAAGAAAGCATTCAAATTTACCCTCTGTCGCACCCTTTTCTTCTGACTGGGTACTGTTATCGGATTTTCTTTCTGGCAGTCCGAAATCATCTTCCATGTCCATATCCACCTAGAGCAATTTTATGAGAAATTACGAGGTTGGATCAAATAAGGAAGGTCAAAATTGAAACAATGGTCAAAACAAGGAATTTTTTAACCCTTGTTTACTCCAGGACAGAGGTACAAAAAGATATTTTTCTATTACCTCCTGGATTTCATTCTCCTTCAGGTCATCCCACCGCGTAAAAGACTATCACAGAAAAAGAAGATCATATATAAGATGTTGTAAGAAATGCAACAAAACGAGCTTAGTGATGTTTAAAATCCCAAAATACGCTGCATGAAGCTCATCTTAAGATCGGTTTCCTTTAGGTCAATGCCAAATCGTACATGAAGGCATTAATTTGGCGTCTTTATCAAAAAGCGAGGTCAATGTTGGAAAGAAAAAGAATGACATAAGAACCTTGATATCAAGCTGCATGTACAATGAAGGAGCTTCTTCCCATTGTTCTGCCATCTGCTGTACTTGATCTACTGTGATGCCATGTACGTTTCTTGCAGCACAGCCCTGTAATTTTGCACACGCTTAGAAACACCAAGTGAATGTTATTCTATTTAATATGATAATGGTCGTAGTGTGCTCCTATTTATCTAGGCTAAAAATGAAAACTACAAATGAGATACAAAATCAAACTTATCGAAGAGTAAATAGTATGCAGAGAACTCACAGTTGGGTCCTTGTATGTTGCTTCCAATATGTAAGCTTCATATCCAGATCTCTGCAAAAAGAAACAGTAAGTCAAGGAAACTTTCAAGAACGATTAAGATAAAACATTTTCAATACAGGACAACAGACATGTTTCAGTTGAACTGGTTTTAAATGTTACAAGAGGTAACAATTCAAGGTTCATCAATTACAACAAGCATCCAATCATACACAGAAAAGAGAATGAAGCAACTGTTCACTGAGCAAAAGAAGATTGAATCAAAATCAAATTCAACAAAAGAGGAAAAGGTGAATTCTCGAATTCAAAGTTTTTTTTTTATATCGTATTAGTTTTAAGCTGGTCAAGAAGCCATCTAAAAATTTTCAACTTTCATTTTCACGGAATCATAGATAAACAAGAACATTATTAAGCACGGTGGCAACAACAAAAGGGGATGAGGAGTAGTGCATGCACTGCCCAAAGCAGACACTATCACTAATTGTTTATAAATAATAGGAAAGGACATATTCCAGAGTATATTGGTCAGTGAAAGCAAGGTTACAAATTATTTAAAAGAATGGCAACCTCAGACGATGTTTAGAAAGCAACATGAAGCAAGCAGAAAAATCAAAAGCAACTTTAACTTGCAGGTAAAATACCACTATAAATAGTACATACAGTCATCAACAAGACTAATGACTCATCTTATAAAAGAGCGAATTAGCAATATAAAGGAGATAAGACTTATAAGAACTTGCAAGTTGCCCCACGTCAATGTCCTCTTTGATGATATATACACAACCAAGAAGGTTTTAAAGGGGGGAAAGAGAATAGACATATCTTTGAAAGATCATATTCACTAATATACAGGAGTGAAGCAAGACAATAACTAATGTACAGGGGTAGCTTTGGAAAAATAGTTTTCAAGATAAAATTATGAAGATGCTGAGGAAAAGAAGACTCGTAATCTCAAATCTAGGGAAATGCAAGGTCATTATGAACTTGGACGGAGCATTATGCTAATTCTTGTGGAGGTTGAGATAACTAACTAAAACATTGTCAGAACTGTCAACTTACTAAGACTTCACTACCGTTTAGTGCAGATGAAATTATCTAGACACTTGAAAAACCAAGGTTGACTAAGCACTAAAGACGCTAGTCGCTAGTTGACTTCACAAATCATTATGAGTCTTCCATAGAATCCGAAAACAACATCCAAACTCCACAAGGTAATACAGAAGGAAGTGAGGATATACCTTTGCTGTTGCCCAAAACTGAGTAAAATCAGCTACCCGCAGATTGCGGTCATCCACTAAGATGAGTGACATATACCAGCAAGAAACGGTCAATTCCAGAAAACAAACTGCATCCGTGGTTAGAGAAAATGAAAGTAGTGCTTGAACACTGCACCACCTAGTTCCTAGCTAAACTAGTTGAATAGAATCTCTAAACAAAGATCTTACATGTTGCAATATATACTACTCCCTATACCTTGAGCAGATAAGAGGGCTGCTGGAAGGATATCAAGTTCTTTAAACTAAGAAACTAGAGAAACCATATCAGGTGAAAATGTTTGCTCAAAAAGAAAAGTAGTAGCAATCATGTCAACATCAAGAAACCAAAAGAGATAATGTCATTAGATCACAGATAGCAAGGAAATAAAATTTCAATGCTGTTCTCTATGTCCTACATTCTAATATTATGAGAAAATCATTACCGATTACAAAGCTGAAAGCCCCATCTTCAAGTGTCCTCTTAAAAGCTTTCAACATGCTTGAACGATACGCCTGAGAATTCAAGAGTGGCAAGAAACTTAACAAAATAAATTTATCGCTGTGGTTTATTACATTCATCTTTCATTTATCTCAACATATACGTTGAAAATATACCTCTTCCATCTCAGGTTCGTAGCAGTATTCCATGACCGTCTTCACAATAGGTCTTTTGCTTCTACCAGAGCTTAAAGAAGTTGAATCACTCTCCTCAACCTTTTACATTGACAAAACAACACAATTTTAGAGTCCTTTGCTGGTCCAAAGTAAAGAAACCATTCTTTTAGAAACGTCTAAAGAACTATGAGGATTAATTAACCTTCTCAACTTCAGTCATGAAGTAATCATCCATAGAATGGATTCGTGGAGCACTACCACCATTTTCTACCTCGACGTCACGCAACAACTTGGCTAAATAACTCTTCCCACTACCTGAACATATATACAAATGGAGTTATTCAAATGCAAAAACAAGTGGAGGTTATATTGTTTCCTGCAAGAGGCTACGCTAAGAACTGAAATCATGTAACAAGTCGACACAAAAATCAAAGAGAAGGCTAGGAAAAGAACCTGGTAGCCCTCGAAGAATAATTACAAAGTGATCTGGACGAGTAGATCGATGAGGTGGCTTCAGCAAATGAGACACATCAATCACTTTAGACCGAGTTGGTGCTAGTTGTGCAGAAGATGGCTACCAAACAATAAGAGATTTATCAGTACAGCAAAACAAGATATTTCGAGAAAAGAAGGAAGCCACGAAAGCAACATTACAGAAGCATTAGGCATCTGAGGATATGATGATGACGGAGGGATCGTTGGTGACGAATTAGTAGTGACAGGAAACAAGGAAGAAGGATGAGATGAAGGCAAAGGCGGTGGTGGAGAAACCGGAAGAGGAGGCTGACCATTAGAACCGCTGAAATAGCCACCGTACGGAGGCGGATGATGAGGCGGAGGAGGAGGAAGAGGAGCTACACCATTAAATTGACCTCCATTCCTAAATTCACTCCCATACTGATGATTCATCTCTATATTGGACGGCGCAGCTAAACCATAACCATGATCGCGAACCATCTTCAACCTTCGTTCATTTTCCCAAGAGATCCGAGGACTCGGACTCTCAGAAACACCGTAACCCGGAGAACCACCTGCGATCGTATCAATCCGAGCTCTCTTATAGCTCCGATCAGCTTCCCTATCAACATCAACGGCAACTGGTCGCCATTGATTTCCGTGGTGAGGTTGCCACGGAGGATAGTGATTTTGCGGTGGTCGAACCGGTGGTCCGGTGAAGGAATCGAATCCAGGACGAGGTGAATTGAGGTGAGGAGGAGGAGGAAAGTTGGGGTTGTAAGCGAAAGAAGATGGAGGAGGATACGGTGGGCAAAAAGGGAAGTGAGGCACTGTACAAATCGGGCATATGTTTGGCTGTGTTGGTGCTGGACGCCATTGTTGTTGATGATTATGATTATGATGATGATGATAGTTCTGGTAATTATTATCCATTGTTGATGATTTAATAGCTTGTAAATATTGCAAGAGTTTTCAGATGAACCCTAAAATCTAAATTAGGGTTTATGTGATGAAATTGATGAACAGAAGAAGAAAAACTAATGTTTCTGAGAGAAGCTGAAAACTTCGAACTGTGCTTGAGTTTGATCTGAATAATTTACCACTATGAAACATGCAACTAATTATGGCGGAGGCCCATTTATACAGTCCCATAATGTGAGCCAAAGGCCCAACTAAAAGTTGAAGGATATTTAGACTTCTATTCTTAAGGGCCGATAATGTGAGCCAAAGGCCCAACTAAAAGTTGAAGGACATTTAGACTTCCATTCTAAAGTCAGAAGAACAAAAAAATAGTGGTCACCAAAGCACTATGTTGTATATTTTTCTTTTTTCACTATGTTGTATATATGTTGACAAAAATATACTTTTTATAAGAATTATTTAAAATAATTTACATAGGATAACATATTAACACATGCTTCCTTTATGCGTGTTAACACTGATTAACATGTTAAAATTTGAGCTGACACAACAACAATATTAACACGGTAAATGAACATCAGTACATGGAATTAACGGAGAATTCTTTTGTTTAATCCTTACCACATTTTCGTAACCTATTACGTACGTCATTTTTGTGACATCATTAACGTTTGAATATTCAATATACAGAAGAAAATAACCAAATGGATAAGTTTTATTACGTCGTGATGTGATTGTCTGATTAAACGTGACATCAAAGAAGATAATTAAACAATTTTTCATGGTATACTCTCTTTATAAATAAAAATACCAAGACCGATACCGATTTATTTGAAAAAGTGGAGAGACTTATCTTCTTTTATTATTCTCAACAAGTGGTTAAGTTTAAACGTTGGTGGTTTATTTAATTTCATTTGACGTCGTTAGTGGTTTATGTTCATTACGCTCCTTGTTAGAATCATGATAATTAAGTTAGATTTTGGCTCCTGAATAAATAACAATTAATGCCCCACTAATGTAATCATTTCAATTTGTTTCTTCTCCGTCAATGAAGAAAATACAAAGACTTTATATTTCCCATATAAATATTCCCCGGGACCCAAATTTCGAAGCGTACAATCTTCTCTCTCAAAAACGTTTCAGTTTCAGAAAACAGAGCAAGAAGAAACAACTTTCTCTCAAATGCAGACGAGTCGGTTACTCTCCTTCTCCTCTAACTCTCCGAGTTTTGGCAGCTTCTCCTCCGCCGTTGACCTCGCTGCAATCGCCGCTCGAGTCGTCGAAGAATTCAGAGATCACGACCAAACACAATCCGATTCTTCTCCCCACCGCGACGACGATAATGATTCCGACTTCGCTTTCGACTGTCCAAGCAACACGTGTTCTCAGCCTCTCGCTACCGCCGACGAGATTTTCTGTAACGGTCAGATCCGTCCGTTGAATCCGTACGGTGGAAATGCTCCGGTGGAATCTCAACCGACGAGTAAGATTACTACTCTTCCTCCTCGTCGTCGTAGACCGGCGTTGAGGAAACTGATGAGCGAGGATCGAGATCCGGCTTCGAATTCTTCGTCGGAAGCTGAAGAGGATCTTACTGGTGTTCCTCCGGAGACGTACTGTGTATGGAAACCTAAACAATCGAATTCCGGAGATGATGATCTTCAAAGACTTTCGTCTTCTCCGTCACACAGCAAAATCAAAAGCCATTCAGCTGGGTTTTCGAAACGTTGGAAGCTCCGGAATCTTCTGTACGTTAGAAGCAGTAGTGAAGGAAACGATAAGCTCGTCTTTCCGGCGCCGGTTAAGAAGAACGACGAGACGGTCTCCGATCAAAGAGAAGAAGAGGAACCGCCGTCAAAGGTGGACGGAGAGGAAGAAGGAAGGGAAAGGGAAGAGACAAAACGACAGACGTATGTGCCGTATAGAAAGGATATGATTGGAATATTGAAAAATGTGAATGGGCTAAGTCGTCATTTACGTCCTTTTTGATGGTGACGTGGCTCTCAGAAGACGCGGACTTTGGGTGGGCTTCGGTTTCTTTCTTTTTCCTACTTTTTTTCTTTTCCTTTTTTACTTTTATTTAGTTTCCGAGAAAATCTTGAGTGTTGGCGAGAAAGTAAATAATTTATTTTCGAATATTTTTAATGTCTCGGTTTATAAAATAGATAATGTATAAGTTTTGGTTATTTGATTATTGGAATGGAGGAGATTACTGGTTTTATTCGGTTTATTGTAATAAACTTGTTCAAATTTTATTCTTCCTCATCATAATGTTGAATTGTTTCACCTAACAATATGATTTGGCAAATTCAAGTGTACACACGATATATCAATTATGTGTCTACTTATTAAAGTTTATTTTAGGTTACTTAGATGTGTGTGTGTGTGTATAATAAATTCTAAATTTGGATAAGGGTTGTATGTTTCTTTGTTTTAGACACAAGAAAGTGTTGTGGTCTTTTAACGTGTTATACATTAACGTGTGGAGTCTTGTATACCTTTTTATATATATAGATGGATTTGTTAATTTGGGTTTATAAGTTTTAGGTGGATATTGTAGGAATGTTTGGTTTGCCTTGAGATCTACTTGCTCGAATTTTCCATAAAGCGATATGTGTTCACACTACTGATTGAGAGACTCGAGTCATCATAATATAAAGTGTATTCAATCAGATTATATTAGTTTAATTGTAGTCGTCGATTCATTGATCTTCAAACTAAACTTCAGATTTGGTGTCTTGTTATATTTAAAATATGTTCAGTGGAATCCGCAACAAATTTAAATGAACTGGTTTAGAAAACTAGAGATCTATGTCTTAGAATGGGTGTGATCATTTCATTAGTGATTACTCATTAGTAATTCTTGCCGTTTTTATTGTGACCAATCGATAAAACATCAAACTAAAATACGACTAGAACAAAATGGTCCAATATTTTTAAGGAACTGTTTTATATCTTTCAACTATTCTGTAATGGTTTATCGATATATATCAAACCAATATATTTTATTATCAAGTTTCATTACATAATGTCTCATACTAAACCAACAAAAATAAACGTCAGTATATTTAGCATATATTTACTTTGTCAGTATACCAACCCTCATTGCTTAATATATAATGGAAATCAATCTGAAGTATAACCTACAAGTTGTACGTGTCTAATAGTAAACGAAGTACCACCTTAGATAATCTGATATCACACATAATAGTAATTAATAAGGTTAAATTATGAAAAGAATGACTTGCAAGTTACGATTTATGATAACTTAAAGAAGCTTTTTATCATAAACCGACCAATTGATTTCCTGGTACATTTATATTAAAACATCATTATTGCAAAATAATGAGTCGACAAATCAAAACTTCTATTGTTCCAAATCGCTTTTGCCAAACAAATTATTAATCTAATGTGAAGGTGTTTTCCTATGCTATGACTAATAATTTAGTTAAAATTATTCCTAATGATTTTAGCGGTGGCAGTAGGTTAAAAAGAGTGCATTTATATCTTCTTCTTTTTTTGGTAAGGAGAGTGCATTTATATCTTTATCCCTACGATTCGTAACTAAATCCTTTAAAAAAGAAAAAAAAAACTAATTGTTTTTAATTCAAGTTTTATTGCCGGTATTAGAAACAGAAAATATTTATTTCTTGATTGTTTCAAATAATGGAAACCAAAAAAAAAGGAAAGAGAAATTAGTAATCAAAAAGTAAATTTGAAAGAAAAAAAAGGGAAATCACCATCAATTAAGTAAACCCATCGCCAGAGCAACAAAAACCATTATCGCCCTCGTAGCTTCTTCAGTTTCTCGAGTCATCTCTAAGATACGACGTTTCAAGTCTCTCAACGATGGAATGTAATAAGGAAGAAGCTAAAAGAGCAATGACTAGTCATTGCAGAGAGAAAACTTTCTGAGAACGATTACATTGGTCATTGGTGCAAAGAAATTCATTAACAAGGCTCAGAATTTGTATCCAACGCTCGATGGTTTGAAACAACCTTTGATGATGATCAATGTTTATATCTCTGCATCAAACAAAGAAGAAGGAGAATCTGACTGGTATGGAATCCTTGGTGTTGATCCTTTAGCTGATGATGAAACAGTGAAGAAACATTACAAGACCTTAGCTCTGTTGCTTCACCCGGACAAGAACAGGTTTAATGGTGCGGAAGGTGCGTTTAAGCTGGTTTTAGATGCTTGGTCTCTACTATCTGATAAAGCTAAGAGAATTGCGTTGATCAAAAGAGAAAACCAAAACAAGAAAAGAGCGAACCATCTGCTTCGTGTAATAAGCCTGCAGAGCCTGCTTCTTCTTCTTCGTCGAAACCGGTGGACATGACCTTTTCGACAGTGAGCATGACCTTTTCGACAGTATGCAATAAATGCACAACGAGATGTTGTCATTTTTCGACGCAGAATCATCTTAACAAGACCTTTCCTTGTCCAAACTGTGGTCAGAATTCGGCTATGACCAATATATCATCGACAGAGGTGATCAATGGGAGGACATTCATCAGAGTCTCTGTTTCTCCGCAACAAGAAGAACCATCGAGGGCCAATTCTCAAGCAACTAGCAGACGTAGCACACGTCATGATGATGCAAACTCTACTGAGAGTTTTTTCAAGAAACCAATGCCGACAACAGGAGATGCAAACTCTACTCATGAAGCTCAGAGGCTTTTCAAGAACCCAATGACGACAACAGGAGATGCGAACTCTACTCATGAAGCTCAGAGGCTTTTCAAGAACCCTTAGATGAATGTAATTAATCATATAATGTGAAACAATTAAGCTCGGTTTTATTGGTAAAAATGGTTTCAAATTATCAGTTTGGCTTGTTCGGATCACAGATAAATTAGCTACACAATCCATAATCCTTGCCAAAAACGCTATTAAGTAGTACCCCATTCTCTACACTAATCTTCTTTCAACATTTCCTCAGAAGCTTCCTTATGTTCTTCCAACAACCAATTCTTCATGCATGAACTGGCCTAGCACCAGAAGAAAGCTGCACATTCGCGGCATATTCACGTGCCCACAAGTCATAGTGAACAATCTCTTCAAGAGACGGTGATGTTACCAACTCGTTTCGATGTTTATCGCATGTTAATTCCACAACCTTGAAGATATCCAAATAGCTTATCCTGTAAACAAAAGTGAGAATATAAACAATTGTGATTCGTATCAAGAACTTCATTGAGATGCTCAAAACTGAAAAATAATTCTTACTTTTCATCAATGAACATTTCAACAGCTTTCTCATTGGCGGCGCTGAGAACTCCAGTCATTGTGCCTCCAGCTCGTCCAGCAGCATAAGCAAGATCCATGGATGGGTATTTCACATTGTCTGGTTTCTTGAAAGTCAATGAACCGAGTCTGCCAAAATCCACAATTGTAAACAACTTTTGGTTTTAGGTGCTGAATGCTGATAGATAAGGCAGTGGTCCTAACCCAGTTTAACTGATCCACACCAAAACAGTAGCAAAATAACCAATTGCAAAACCAAACCGAAGACCGATTCGGTTTCATTTTTTATCTTATCTAAACAACCTAAAACCAAACTGAAAACAAGATTGGGGAACTTTTCTTGGTGATAATTAAAATTTTCAACTAAGCTTAGCTTCACACTTGATAAACAGAGAGTATATAAATGTGGTTAGCTTACTTGCAAAGGTCAAGTCTTGGCCAAGTTACTTCAGAACAAGGAACTCTATCGGGCCATGACATGGTGTAGAGAATCGGTAAACGCATATCAGGCCAACCCAATTGAGCAAGCACAGATGAATCCTGTGGAACAAAACAAATACATGTTATACAGTTATTTTTTTAAAACCGGAAAAATAATAATTTAGTTAGTAATGTTTCAGCAAGACCTGTGTTTCAATCATGGAATGTATGATACTTTGCGGATGAATGACAATCTCTATATCGTCATACTCAGCTCCAAACAAATAATGCGCTTCAATGACCTCAAGACCCTGTTTCAAAAAATCAAGAACTCATCTACCTTGATCAAAGGTATTTTCAAAATCAGAGTTTAACCTTAGGAGAAAATAATCTTAACCTTGTTGAAAAGCGTAGCAGAGTCCACAGTGATTTTCTTTCCCATGTTCCAGTTTGGATGCTTCAACGCATCCGCTACTTTAACTTCCTTTAGCTTTTCGACAGGCCAATCCCTTTTTCAAAATCCAGTGAAAAGTTTCCATTAACCAAACGAGAATTGAGAAGAAAAAAAGTCTATGCAGAGAGAGAAGAATATCGAAACAAACCTAAAAGCTCCACCAGATGCAGTCAAGATTATCTTGCGCAGAGCGCCTTCAGGCAAACCTTGAATACACTAGAGAACATAAAAGAAGATTTTTCACTCAAATTGCCAGAGGTTGAACTTGCATTAAGACCAACGCTGAACTCAATATGAAAGTTGAGGTACTTAATTCTATGTGATTTGTGATACCTGAAATATGGCAGAATGTTCTGAATCTGCCGGAAGAATCTTTACATTATGTTTGTTGGCAAGCGGAAGCACGAAAGGACCACCTGCGATTAATGTCTCTTTGTTTGCAAGAGCAATGTCCTTTCCTGCTTCAATTGCAGCAACCGTAGGCTGCAGTAAAAATAAGCAACAAGCTTTATCATCTGCAACTTTCTTTTTTCATATCCTCTTAATAAGGTTTAATAACAAAAAATTAGAGTATATACCTTTAGTCCCGCACAACCTACTATTCCGGTAACAACGGTTACAGCTTCAGGATGTCGGGCAACCTGTTGATGAACATAATAAGTAAAAACCTATCTACACTACAATCAAAACTAACAAATGAACTAACCTCAATCACTCCTTGCTCTCCTGGAATAATCTCGAGTTTATAGTCCAAATCAGCTAAAGCCTCTTTAAGCTCATTAATCAGTGACTCGTTTCTAACAGCAACCAATGCAGGCTTAAATCTCCTTACCTGCCACCATTCAAAATAGAATCACAGAACCATACTATAGAGATTTCTTGAGATTGCAGAAGCAAAAGCCTAAACCAGAACCTGATTTCTCTGGTTTGATCTGATACATAACGAGTTAATACTATCTTGCTTATGATACTACCACTGAACTGAGAATTAAACTGAATTCCAAGTGGTCTGAATGACAAATTGGAGAGACTCAATACTAATTTTTTTACAAATGAAGCCAACTTACCTGATCAGCAAGTAGAGTAACATTCGAACCAGCAGCTAGAGCCACAACTCTGAATTTGTCAGGATTCTCAGCCACAATATCCAATGTCTGCAAAATGGAAGTTCTTGTCGATAAAAATGATGCAACAATAACTCAGTAAGAAAAAAATATCATTCTTCTATGAGTCTAGTCATTCATAAGACAAACTTAAAGTCTGGTCATACTCAAGAACTGCACAATAATGCCTTAATCGAAATAAAACCTGAGTGCCAATAGAACCAGTAGATCCAACGATAGAGATGGGTTTTGGTCCATCCCAAGATTGACGAGGCGCCTCAGGGACAGCTCTCCCAGGCCATGCTGGAGGAGGTTGTTGTTGCTGCTGCACTTTCACTGAACACTTAACACCTTTTCCAAAACCTCTCCCTTGATTCCTCCTCCTCAAACTAAACCCACCTGTGAAACACTCCAAAGATGTAAAATTTAAAACTCTACGACCTAAAGCAAACCAAAAAAAATCGAATTGAAGAAATAACAGATTACCTAGATAGAGAAATTCACAAGAGCCTAAGACAACTAATGAAAGTTTGCAACTTTAATCGAAAAGAGAGTTGACCAAGGAGGAGGAAAGAAGAGAGGAAGAAGAAGAAACCTGAGAGTTTAGGGATTGGATTGAACCTGGAGGTATCCAAGAAAGAAATAGCTTTGGATTCAGCTGGAGATAGTGAGTTTAATGTCATCATCAGAGTCTTTTAAAAATCGAATATTTTCCAGAGAACCGCACTACTACTCTTGATTATCAGAGAAGACGAATCAGATAAACAGTGTGAGAGAGAGAGATGATGATAAGAAAGGAATCTGGATTTGAATGGTACCCAACAGATTTTTGTCATTTTTTAAAGATTTCGCTGAGCATTTAGTAACAAGGACCTTTTTATTAAGGTAACGACAACTTGTAAGTGGTAAATAATCCAGTCTTACTATGTTCCCATTTTCTATTTGATTTCTTTAGAGTATTAAACAGCAGAATCTGTATCATCAATTATATAGTTTGTCAAATATAATTATTATTAGAAATATGCATTACAAGGGATTAATGGTTAAGGATTTCTCTCTTACAAAATAAAAAAGAAAAAGTTTATGGTATTCGTTCGTATTATGAATTTTTGATATGAATATCTTAAATTGAATATGTTTTGACTAACATGTTGTATGCTGTCTTTTTCAAAAATAAAACATGTTACATGTTTTTTTTTTTCTTCTTCT
>Ga0041059_1000645_pt1 | contig 27030 bp, 30 predicted proteins | sample AraColnosormetaG_FD_56232 | JGI IMG/M metagenome (GOLD analysis project Ga0041059, IMG submission 56232) | Arabidopsis roots microbial communities from North Carolina, USA - Col MF nosort | ecosystem: Host-associated > Plants > Roots > Unclassified | place: USA: North Carolina | collected... | reverse complement strand
TCTTGATGAATGAAAGAAAGGGTTTCTGAGCCCTAGCCCTGTAAGCCCACACCTGTGTAGAGTAGATCGTTCAACACCTGCGGCACAAACCAATTTTTGACACATCACAACTCACAAGTCCTTCATTACCCGTTCTTAATCAAAATCTCTAATGTATCGTTTCAAAATGTGTATTTTCTTTCACAATTGACTAGTTTCTAACTAACTACTTCCAAATTCTTCCATGACGATTCCGTTATCATAAGGTCATGATTTTGAGAATAATAACTTCACAAAAGGCATACAGTATTTAGTTCAATTAGAAGTTAGAACACATATAGTTCAATTAAATTATTAGTACTGCAAGTATAGGGAGCAAGGAAAGGAACAAAAAAAAGAAAAAGTATTGGGAAGTACACTACAGCGAGTTGTGTAAAAAAGCTCAGAGACGAAAGCCAGTCACGAACCGATTGATTCCAGCAAAATCAGAAACTATCTTCAAATCAGAGAAACAGTCTTTGAGATCACTGGTCATCATGTAATCTACGATCATCTTGCTTTGCTTCTCTCCATTAGTCTGCATCATCATAAACAAATAGGATTAATCTTTCATGGTTGATGTGATTATTAGTATATACGCAAACATCTTCCAACCAAATAAACATATAATGAAAATTGACCAATCAAGACTTTGATCTTTGAGTGGCAATCATAATCTTCTTAGAACGCCAAATTCTTACTGATAAAGTGAAAGCAACAATAAGCAACAATTGTTTCTTCGGACTCATACACAAGAACGATTATCTTAAATCTCTTTTCAATACTAACATTTCCGGTTTTAGTATCAGAGACAAAGAGAAAAACATAGTAAACCCAAACGATTGTATCTTTCTACTAAATATTTTGGAGAAACAGAGTGAAAATAAGGTAGGTACCTCGAAAACGAAAAAGCCACCAGGTTGAAGCATCCGAGAAGCCCCATGACAGAGATGAAAAAGACTATCAGTTCCATCAATACCACCATCCAATGCAAGTTTCGGTTCGTGTCTACCAACTTCAGCTTGTAGGCCTGGAATGTCATCACTTGGTATGTATGGTGGATTACTCACAAGCCCCACAAGTTTTCCTTCAAGATCTTTCAAAGGCTCAAACCAAGATCCTTCTCTCACTTCAATCATCCCCTGGATAAGTCCAATTTCATCACAATGGCAAGAAGTAACCAAAGCTGAAGAATCTCATACATATATCAAAATTCACAACCACCATGAGAAGAAATCAAACTGAAAATTCTTCAATCCACAATATACTGCTTTTATCTACCAAATCCTCTAATCCATTACAACTTTGATGTTGAAAATTCCCAATTCCATGAATACAATTGGTATAATTTGTCATGATTAGCTTTAGCAAAAAAATCAACTAACCTCAAGGCTGTATCTCTGCACATTGTGGCCGGCGACGGCGATCGCCACCGGACTGAGATCTGTAGCTATAACTCTCCCACGGCTTCCCAAGACTTTAGCAATGCCGATCGCAATAGCACCACTTCCTGTCCCAAGATCAGCCCAAATATCTTTCTTAAACCATTCATCTCTCGTTACAAGCTCCTCCACCATATCGACGATCAGTTCCGTCTCCGGTCTCGGAATTAGAACCCCTTCCTCAACGCACAACACTAGATCTCTCCAATGCTCGCATCCGACGACGTACTGAAACGGCCGACGCTTCTCGATCCTCTGCCTCCATAAATCGTAAAGCTCCTCCAACGACGCTCTCAATTTCACATTCTTCTCGCCGTTGTCCGCGATTTCGCTTCTATGAAGAATCACTAAAGGATCGTCTACGATTGAGTCTTCGATCAGCCATTTTAGCTCACGGTGGAGAATGACAGAGTCAAGAGTATCTTCGGAATTCTTCGAAGATTCCTCTACGGAGGACGCCAGATCTTTCGCCCAGTCGTGCCATTTCCAAACCTCCGATAGAGAAGTTGCGTGCGACGGCGTCCTAAGGTATAGCGGTGTCTTGGGAGTTATGCTGAGAGACTTAGTCGGCCGAGAGGATTTTGACTCTGTAAGCGACGTGTATTGCGGTGGTTTTTTCGCCGGAGAAGATGAGCAAAGAGGTTTAGCGGCAGAGAGCAAAGAGGTTAACCGTAGACTTGGGAAGATTCTTATCATTTCAAGGTTTTTGCCGCACAAACAGACCAAATCGGTTTATAAATATATTACCAACTAAACCGGATAATCCGGTTCTGTTTTTAGCCGGGTTTTGAACCGAGGATTGAAATAAGATTAACAAGGAATATAAGGGGCTAAAGCATAAATAAAGAAAAGTTCTTCTTATTTTTGTTTGCGGCTCCGATAGATCTTTGGAGCAACGAACAAACATGAGCTTGACGCTGCTTCAAGGCTATTCTTCTGCTGAAGAAGAAGAAGCAGAGGAGAGAGCTTTTGGGGATTACGACAACTCCGACGAAGATGGGGATAATGATGTTCGGAGATATGAATCGTCTTCTGTGTTTGATTTCTCTGCATCTGCCTCCTCCGCTAAAAACGCCGGCCTTCCTTCAGCTGACGACGTTTTCTCTCAGGTCTTCCTTCTCTTTGATTTTGATTTTATACACCTCAATTCATCGAATTGTCGTTTTCCTTGAGGAGATTCGCTGTGAGATTGAATGGTTTCTTTATTATAGATGAAAATAAGTTACTTGGATCTGTAGATTTGATGTGATCGGAATTTAGGGTTAGGAATCCTGAGACTAGGTTAGGTTTGGGGTTTGAATAATAAAGAGATCTTCTGATAGTGAAAACTTTTCAGTGTTCGTTGGCTTGGTTACTTCTTACTCGAAAAGCTTATAGTGAATGATTCTTTGCTTCTATTGAATTTTGCAGATTTCAGGGCCACCGGAGTTTCTAAACAACCGCACAGAAGCAGATAATGAAGCTTCAGCTAGAGATGCAGAACATGCAAATCGTATTAGTCGCAAAAAGAAGAAAGTTAAACCAAAAGGTAGCCACAACTCTTTTGCATCGTCTTAGCATTTTGGTTATAGGGAATGGTACATCTTTAGATGATGTTGAAGAATTTACATCAGTAGGTTTAAAGTTCACAAGATTACGGATTTGTATCTCGAAAATATATGTGAATGTGGATTTAGCTTTAGAAGCTTGTTTTGATACTTAAAGCATAAACATTGTGAAATATGAAACCAGGCACTTTGTGTTGTAATCTCTATCTATCCAGTTTCACAGTTCTGTTTATGGAACTGTTGTTATCTCTCGATCCAGCCTGATGGTTTCCGTTTATTGGCTTGTAGGTGTTGTCATGGAAGCAAAACCTCAACTAGTAGGAATCCATGAGAGAGTAAGAAACGATATTGATGCACCCCCATCTTCAGAGAGTGGTGAAAAGCGGATATCTACTGCAACCAATCCTAATGCAGAAGAATCTGCAGATCTCTTGAGGTATGAATAACCCTTGCCCTCTTCTTCATTCTTTAGTATAAATTTGCACAATGTGAGCTTGATTAGGATTTCTATGATGAGTTTAGGATGTGTGTGCAATGCGGTGTACCGAAAACATATACAAGCGCAAGAGGAATGGTATGCCCGATTTGTGGTGACCGGCCATTACCGGACGTAGACGCGAAGAAGAAAGGCTCTACGATCAAAGATAAAGAGAAGAGCAAAAGAATGAGAGGACAATCTTCTCACGCTTCTTGGAAAAGTGAAACCGAGATGCAGCTTAGGCAAACTTTCGATTAGTGTTTCTTTTACCTTTTACTACATTTGTACCATCCAAATCCAATTTCTGTAACGTAGCTTGTGACACAAAGGTTAATCTTATAATTTGCTTCGGAATGTCTAATTTCATCATTATTGAAATATATATATTTATGAGATCATCAAATATTTATTGGAAAATAAAACCCTAAAATTCGCTATTTTGAAAAAAAGAGAGTAAATACACAGCAGAATATTTTATCGCATTACAAAACGAACTAACATCTTTATCTACAGAATTGCTATGTCTCTACTTCTTCCTCTACTTAACAACTTGAACAGATTACAAAGGTAAAGAACATATCTTAAAGACCTGGTTCGAGCAACCAGGTGTACAATCAGGTTCGAGCAACCAGGTGTACAATCAGGTTCGAACCGAAATCTAGACCAGAAAGTTATCTCAACACATAAATACAACTGTGTTACAAAATCCATGATTCTAATGAAGAAGCAGTCAGGATTTTAGTAACTAACCTGAGCAATTTCGCTTAGCCAAAATCGAGATTAGTGTTAACAACAATATCTCGAATGCTTCAGCAATGAAAGAGCCAGTTTTATTTGACATCATTAATTGTTGTCACTTGTTACAACTTCTGCTTCGGGTCTAAGTTCTGTAGTTTCCTCTTGTTTCTCTATCCTCAGGCTCGGACTACTATTGGGCTGAGGAATCTGTGTAGATAGTGATGGGTAAAATGAGGCACTGTGTTTTGCACATTAAATGGCGGTGTAAGAATCGAAGGTTTAACTTACCATTGGATGAGATTTATAAGACAGAACATTGTTATCGGATGAAAGAGATGAGTCTGAGGGCCTGTGAAACAGCAAATGAGCTATCGATCGATCTATCGGGTTTGTATCAGTTTCGATATCCATGAATCCAGCATACCTGGATGAGACCACATACAGATATCAAAGATTAGAATCTAAGAGAAATGAAGGACGAGTACAAGAGCCCAAGTGGAAGTTTCTAAAGAAGAGAGTTACTAAATCTGTCAAGACTCGAGTCTAATCCTATATAAAGTTATAAGTTGGCATCAAGAACTTTACTTAGCAACAGGTGATAAAGGGTGAACATATTGAATAATTATGTAGGATGTGGTGCTTACTTGTCTGCTTCACCAGTCACGAGATGCGAGCCTGCGCCTTTCTCCGGTCTGTTTCCACCATGATGTCTCTGTTCCGCACTTTTTGCTAATCGGTATAAGCTGTCTCTTATGCAAAGCTTTGTCCTAACATCCAACTGGAGCAAGCAAGTGTATTATCAACCAAGTAAGCAAATGTATATGTAAATTTATTAACATATATACACTTTGATATCAATCACAAAGGAACAGCAAACTTTTACCGATTCCCAGGAAGCCTTTTCCTTATATCAACAATTATCTATTGACAAGTTGTACCTGTTCTATAACTTGTTGAAGCTGGCGAAAACTTGTTGCTTCCAGTGAAATGTCATCCACAACAGAGCTAACACAAGAACTTCCCTGCATATTTGATGTTTCCAATTCAGTTGCAGCTTTTCTGTGGTCATTCTCAAGCCCAATCTTCTGGATAGGAGCAGCATCAGGAAACACCATGGAGTCTGTCTTACTACTCTTCTTGGTATTTGCAGCAAAAGAAGGAGGCATATCTTGCCCAGGCAGCAAGTTGGCTCTCGTTTCAAAGACCTTCCTAAACCGATCATCAACAGTTGGACCTTGTAAGCTCTCGATTGATTGTGCATGATTTGATGTGTATGACTCATTTGAAGCAGAGGAAGGACTGGGTTTGTTCTCAGATTTAATACCAGATTTACTTTCACATGCTGATACTTGAACGGAAGGCTGCTCACAATTGAAATGCGAGTATGGCACATCTCGCTGTTGGAATGCGGAGGGAGGGTAATACTGGTTGGTATCCATTATTTCCCTTGAAATACCACTGTGCTGTAAAGTAAAACTGTTCTCCGAGAACCCATCACTTTTCCCATCCAGATGATGAAGATGATCAGTCTGCTTCTTCTCAAGATTTGCCTGTATAACAAAAATTTGTACTGATATGAAATTGCTGGAATAGTGTCAAGATTTCAACAGTACAAATACTTATCTAATAGAATATCCACTTGCCCTTAACGAAACCATAAACCACCATTGTAAAAAGCGTCATATCATAGTTAGAGGATTTAACTGAGGAAAACGTGCAACTAAATAAGTCATCATAGAAGGTAACATCCCATGTAGTTAATGGTTGCATGTGCCTTGGAAGGCGCAAACAATTCTGAAATAAGAAATTGACTAACCTCTACATCCAGCATCAATATATCCTTCTTTTGCAAACTTGTATCGAATACATTTTGTGATGATTTTCCTTGAGCTGAATCGTCCTCAATAGTATATCCATACTCATCTTCAACAGCATGGTTGGGCTCACTGTTGTTCAAAAAGTCTTCAACCTGCAACATAGCGGTTCTTTGATTTTCCAACATTTTGTCTGGTTTGAGATCATCTGTCATCGCGCCTGCTGTCTCCTCATTTGGCTGGGCAGAAGAGAACCACCCTAAGTCACCTTCATTATTAAGACTATCCAAGCCGAATGTTGAATCACAACTCCTGTGCGTCCAATAAACGAGTGTAGGCTCAGACAAATGTTACCATGTTTCTCCCATAAGCAATGATCCCCAATGTGATAAGAATATATAGAAAAGAGAATATCTAAAATGTTACCTAAGCATGTTGTCCACATCCTCAAAATTTCCTATGTCACCCCAGCCATAGAAGAGATCATTTTTTTCTTTATCTCCATTGTCGAAAAAGCTAAGATCATTTTCAGCATCCGGAATGCTGTTGAGGGAATAATTATATACGCCATCATTCGTTGCAGCGGAAGTGTCACACAACATGGGATCCCCAGTGGAGAAATTTTCAACCACATCTACGTGGCCACCATTGAAACCATGATCTGAAGTATTTGTATCCTCCAATGTCATATCCTGAACATCTTTTCCTGTTCCCGTATCACGAGAAACCGAAGAGCCACCACTATCTTTCTCAGGCCATGGATTTTTTCCTAACATGTTTGCCTCTCTCTTGATAAAAGTATTACTCTTTAGATGGTTTGTTCCACTACCCATATCATCATTTCTTCGTTTCTTCCTGTTACTAACTAGAATTGGAAACTGACCTCCATCCTCATACGCTGAGTCTGGCACTATACCATCATCGTTCCCATGAAATTCATCCGAAAGATAATCGCCTAGCTGAAAGGAAAAGAAAGGAAAGAAAACTTCAGCCACCAATTAGAAATCCACATTACCAAGTCAAAGAAAAAAATGACTAGGGAAACATCAAACCGAGTAGACTAACAAAGTATCCCCAATCCTGCACAGAACACATCCAAGTGGTAGCGATAACAAGAAGTAAAATATGAGATGCAAGAACTGTCCTATATTTTAAACGATTTTGAACCCAATAAAAAAAGGAAATTTCACAACAGTTCATTTTCCGGGAACATACGACAAGAGCAACAACGAAAGATCTAAATCCATAGTCTCATAGAAAAAAGATACACACACATATATGATTGTGACTCCACTCACCTCATGAATGTACAAGTCCGACATTCCTCCCAACTTCAGACTCTTTAATCACCACTAAAATCATGCACATTACCCCGATATGTCATCTCTATTGCAAAACATGTAACTCCCACAAACACTATTTCTGGTTCTGGATAGGAAATATAAATATATTAAACAGCTTCCAATAATAGAGAAATCGAACCCAGCATATAAGAAAACTTGACTTTTCTTATCCAGAATCAAATCCCATGAAACCCGAAATACATGTAATCCAAACCCTAAGAGTTAACCCATTCTTTCAACTATTCATGAATTCCAGAAATTAGACTCAAATTCTACAGCCAAAAAGTCAAATCTCATAGCAAGTAGCACAAAAACAAAGTAGGAGAAAAATCAGATAGTAGGATTCAACCATTTTATGCTCGTAATTTCTAGCAAAATCGAGTTAAACTATCATTATTAAACCGAGAGTTTACAAAAACAACTAAAATCCAGTGAAATGAGGCATTCAATGAAACTAACTGCAACAAAAAAAAAAACAATCAAATCTGAGAAATCCTCAGCTACCGCTGCTATGGAAACACTGAGGATAAGAACCAAATTTTCTAATTAAATTCAATCGAAATAGATTCCATCAAAGCCGAACGAAATAAGCTCACCTGTGAGACAGATTCTTCCACTAGCAACTCCAGAAAACTCCACAGATAAAATTGTTTACCAGAAAACAAAAAACTCAGCAGATAGAAGAGATTGTATCAATTCATCGAAGCTAGATCGAAAAAAAAAACTGTGTAGGACTTTCTAGAGATGTTCGGCAGAAGACGATGAAGGCTTCCTATTTTTTTTTTTTTGACAAACATTTTAAATTTTAATTAAACTATTGTTTTTGTTTCGGGAGAATCAAAAGACAAGTGACCATGATATCAACACGTGGCAACTAAATCAAAAGGTTTAACAGGCTTGGGTTTTTAATATCAGAATTCGTGGACGAGAGAGCAGTGTGAGATCCTATCAGTTCCAGTTTTATTATTGGTACACGTCATTAGTACCTTCTCGAAACTGGGCACGCCTCATCTTCTTATTGGCTTACATCGTAATGATGACATCAGCCTTTATTTACGTATAACAAATTACCATGCGGTTAAAAAAAACAATAGTTATATGGGCCGAAGAAAGCCCAAAGAATCTTTAGTTGTTTTTCCGATCGATCTGCGAGTCGAGTAGTTTTTTTATTTGCCGGCGCCGGGAGAGATCCTTTGATCTTTTTCCGATGGAGGAGCAATTCGGCGGGAGCGATGAGAGATGGAAAGGATCATTGGAGAATATAACGGAGATGGCATCGAATCTCGATTCGCTTCAGAAACTTCTCCTCAAGAAAGCAGTCTTCGTTGAAGAAGACACTTTCTCTAGAGCTTCTCTCGTCTCCGAGCAAGCCCGAACAATCAAGGTTAATCCTTTTTCCTGTGATAAAATTTGAAATTATAGAGCTTAATTGTCTGAATTTTGAGCTTCTTTTCTTTGACTTTGATGATTGCTTCTGTGATTTGTGGATTCGATCTAGTTGATCACGATCGCACTTTTTAGTTTGCTTTAGTACTACTATAGCTCAGTGTAATAGTGTGATTCTGGAATTGCATTTGACGGTGAATTTGGGAACTTGTAGTTGATCATAAATTTTGAATCTTCGATTTTGTGATCTGTTAATGGTACAAATGATCACCAAATCCTTGAAGACTGGACTTGAGGTTTCACTATGAAAACTCCCAAGTGCAATTATGTGTATTAAGTAGAAATTCTTCATGTTGTAAGTAAAAAAGGACTGTGTTACATGTTTGAGATAAGGGATAGTTTCAGATTGTCTCTTAACTCTGTTCAATGGTTTGTTTTAGGTTCTTGAGCAAAGAGTACAAACACTAGAAAGAGAACTAGATGCTGCCATTACAGCTGCTGCTCATGCTCGGTCTGAGAAACGCCAAGCTGAGTCCTCTCAAAAGGCTGCTGAATCACGTGCCCAAGATGTCACAAAAGAGCTTGAAAACACCACAAGTATGCACTTGATAATCACTTCTTGAGTTGATGCCTGGTGGCACCATTCTCTCCCGCACGTTTATCTGCGTTCCAGTTTCATATTCACTCTCACTCACTGACTTATACAACTCTTGGTTTCAGAGGTTTTCAAGCTGCATATGGAAGAGCTTCGAGGAATGCAAGAACAGATATCCAAACGCGATAACGAGATCAAACTCTTAGAAGCTATAATCCAAACGCTCGGCGGCAAAGAGCGGTTGGGAAAAAGCGACGTGAATGGATGATGATGATGCGTTTTTTCACTTGTAAAGGTTTGTACTCCTGAGTTTGTGGAGATGTATCACTTCGAAGATAAATGTATTTTTGTCTGTCTATTTGGTACGTTTTAGAATCTTGCCTGTTCTTTCAAGAAATGAATGTTACATGGGCCTGACCCTATAAATGGGCCTAATGTGAATCGATCGATACTAAAAATGGGTTTTATAGGTGTGTGTGTGTGGTTTTCACACGTTTGCCGCCGATAGTGCTGCGATGCCATCCAGATTCAGTAACGCGGCATCTCCAGGACTCCAGCCGTGTGGAGCAAGAAACTACGTAAATTTGACAGCTGAAGATGCAATTTCACAAAAAGAGAATAAAAGAAACAAAAGAGGATTATGACCAATTTAGAAAAAACTTTTTTCAAAAAAGTGATGCTTCATGGTTTTTAGCGTGTGGGGTGTCTCTCTATATTATCTAATTTTTTGGTAGAAACTAGTGTACAATATCTAATTTTGATAAAATACCAATGAAGGAAGTTTTGACTATTTCTGATTGCTTTATTTTTGTTTGCTTTGTTATAGTATATACAAGCATATAATTTTTATTTTTAAGGCTCGATTAAGTAAGGTAAGAAAAATGAGGATTGTGTCTAAAACTAGGTGGGGGTGAACCAAAGAAATACGTAAAGTAATAAATTAATGCAAAGGCCATTGTTGTTTACTTCACGCTGCGAAAGTGGTTAAAAAGAATCTATGGCTACTAATTATTCTCTTACAAATTTTCTTTATACATTTGGATAAAAGCAAGAACATAAACACTTTCTGATTATGACAAAGAATCTGAATTTCATTTTGCTGTTACTAGTCAACTCTAGTCAATTGTCATGCATATCATAGCACAGTAAACCATCTCTATCGACTATCATATTAATAAAGAGTCACTAATCAAATTTCCAATATTCAAAAAAATATATCGTAATCATGCAACATTTAAGTTTCGATAATCATTCAATACGAGTATATCCAAACCCTTGATATATGAAATATGTATTCCTACGAAATGGCCAAGTTTATTATTCCACTTTTAACTAATTTCAAGCTTATCACTTCATTTTTCTTTTTGCTAAATCCTGCACATGATTCAATGTTCTTGACCCCATTTGACGTACAAATACAATATAACGTGCATCTATTTATACGTGTATATATATGCAATCAAACCTCAAACACAACCACATAACAAAAAAAATGATGTCCGAGAAGTTCCCTGATGTATTCACTTGGATACAAAACATCCCACAGATCACCAAATGGCGCACAACTTCTCTTCCCTTTTGCATTTGCCCTTCAACTTCTGATTTTCCAAATTCAACCCTAAATCTCACAGCACAAAAGAGCCCTAGCCCTAAAGTTGTCACTTTCTCCATCATCGTCCAATCCAATAATCATTCTCCTTTGTATCTTTGGACCACTAAACAAGAGCTCAGCATCAACCCAAACTCACCAAACCCTTTCGATGAACTAACAATCATCTCTCTCCTCTTCAATTTCGTCGAAACTATCTTAACCTATACCTCTAATAGTTCCAACTATTCAACGATCAAAATCCCTAACTCCGATTCATCCAAGATCGGCGGTCTTAAAGACATAGTCAACACCGTGATTCTCACTCTCTCGTTCGTTGTTTGCGTCTACGAAGCTCCTCTGTATCTCCGTGAAAACTGCCTCAATACCCTCAAGAACCATTTGATTACTTGTCATACACGGCGAGCTACTATATCTCTGATGAAGCTTCTAGGGTCTAATTTGGAAGAGCAGTGGATGAGAACAGTGAATCTAGCGTTTACAAATTGGATCATCGAGCAGCGTCGTAGTCAGTCAACCAAGATCACAACAACTCCTTTGTTCTCTTACGCTGTTTCGGCTTATGGATTGTGGAAAGTGCAATTGTATTGTCCCGTTGAAGCCATGGAAGTAGAGAGATCGAGCAACCCAACGGCTGATTCGAGATTGTTGTTCTCTCTCAAGTTTAATCAGCTTGAAGGTGTGATGCAGTTCAATCACAAAGTTGTAGTTAGAGACAATTGGATCGATGTGATCGTGAAGATAGACAACATCAGGTACACATATGTTACTAAGACACTCTTGTTTTGTTAAAATGGCCTAAACAGTAAAAGCTTCTATTTTCTTATAAACTCTTCAAACCCATTTGTGTTGCAAGATTGTAGATAACGAGATGATTCTTTCTTTTATGCCAAGTTTCTAATTGAACCAAGGTTTTAGACATTTTGTAATAAAACGATCAACAATCATGTGATAACTAATGGATGCAGATACGATGTAATAAAGCTTGTAAACGAGAAACTGATGTCGAGAAGAGGAGCAGGGGAGCACGAAAAGCATTTCCCATCAAGGATCTCTCTGCAACTAACTCCTACTCTCCAAACCGATTTCATTAGCGTTTCGGTTAGCAAATCATCAAACAATCCGGGAAGAGAGTTTGAAGTCGAGAGATCTATTGAAGGCTCGTTCGATCCACCAAACTCACTAGGCTTAAGAGTTGCTGGACGAGAAGCCTCAACCATGACAATGACCCCGTGGAAATTAGAGCAATCTGTGCTCGGCTACACAGCTAATCTAAACTGGATCTTGTATGATAGCAGCGTTGGAGGAAGAGAGGTTTTTTCGACAAAGCCGTCACGGTTTTCAATAATGAGCCCAAGGTCTTGGTTTAAGGATAGGTATGCAAGAGCGTATCGGTCATTTACGAGGAGAGGAGGTGTGATATTTGCAGGGGACGAGTATGGAGAGAGTGTGGTGTGGAAGATTGGAAAAGGAGCATTGGGGGGAACAATGGAGTGGGAGATTAAAGGGTTTATTTGGTTGACTTACTGGCCAAATAAGTACAAGACTTTTTACCATGAGACTCGTAGATTGGAGTTTACACAGCTTCTTAATCTCACCATTGCTTAACTTTAAACAAAAACATGTTATTACTTCTTTGTGATCTCAACTTTACATTGGTAAAGGAAGAGACTTCAATTGTCAGTTAGTTATTTGGTAATTTATCTTTGCATTAGGTACTTTTGATAAGAATCTTAAACAGAAGATAGACAAGAGATAAGTGAAACTCAACTGAACTTTGATTTCTCAACTTAAGATTGAAAACTCAACGAACCAGCCCTTCTAAGCATTAGCGACACAAGGATGATACTAGTTAAAGCAGATAGCTGTGACCAGCATCGATCATCTACGGTTTCATAAACAGCATCGATCATCTACAGTTTCATAAACAGCCATCAACAGCTACAATCTCAACATGGTTGTGCCATCTTCCCAGTCAATTCTTTTCTCGAACCAGACTAGAAAAATCCAAGACAAGCCAGGGGAATGGAGTTAGAATGCTATGAATTCCAAACCAGAGAAGATTCAAATAAAACAGAGACTAAAAAGGCTGTTCAAACAGTAATAATTCTTGCACATGAACACTAAACCAGAACGATAACAGGAAACAAAGATACAGTCAGTACTCAGTAGTTTGAGGGCACCTACGGAAAGCAAGTAATACTACAGAGGGTAGACGTTCCAGTGCTTAATGATGAAACATCATCAGTACAAGCAAACGTGTTTTTCATCATACACCGTATCACTTTCACAAGTGGCTGCAGTCATTCCTGCAAACAAAATGTAAACAAGGACAATTCAGACATCAAGTTTCATTAGTGATACACATCTGAAACACAGTGTTTTTGTAACCCACCGCAGCATAAGGAGATTGACTTCGAGAAGCAGCATCAACTTTGCGCAGAGGAGCAGGGCTACCAGGAGATGGGGACCTCTCATTGCTACGCCTTTCAGGAGACATCTCCTTAGAAGGAGAGGCCTTTTGCAAAGCAGGGCTTCTTGGGCTGAGGCTGCGACGAGGAGATGGAGACCTCTCATTGCTACGCTTATCAGGAGAAACTTCTCTAGCAGGAGAGGTTTTCTGTGGGGAGGAACTTCTAGGGCTGCGGCGAGCAGGAGATGCACTGCATGTCAAAAAGTTGAAATCAGGATACACAGTATTGTGGAGCAACAACATGAAAAAAAGAGGTTCACAACGGAAGAAACCTCAAGGAACGACTGTGACTGCGGCTCTCATTATCATAACGGCCTCTGACTCTGCGTTTTTCATCTGGGCTGGCACTACGAGACCTAGTGCGACGACGATGATCTCTATCCTTCTCCTCATGCCTTTCACGCCTGTCATAGCTTCTGCTCCTGCTCCGCTTCCGGTAGTCTTTTTCCCTATAGTCATCTCGGGACCTACAAGTTATGTAACTCGGATGAGAGAATTATTCAGACAAATACTGTTCTTAGGCAGAGATGGAGTTCTTTCATAAATCAAGTAACAAAAGCTAGTTGACTAATAACATAACCATTATTAACTCCCACTAGTTCACCTAATCATCATAAGAATGCAGATTAAAGAAGAAACTCACCTCCTACGAGGACTGCGGCTTCTTCTGGGACTACGACGTCTAGGCGGGCTACGGCTCCTCCTAGGACTACGACTCCGCCTAGGACTACGGCTTCTAGATCTTCGTGACTTCGGCGGTGGTTCCACAACTCTTCCTTTGGAACTGTCATGAATCATGATAATAACAAACGAATCAAAATACAATTACAGATGCAGCTTTTTACGTGATAGAAGTTCCAATTGCACAAATAACGGAAACGGTCTAAAGAGGAAACATTCATAGTGAGCTCCCGAATATCAAGAGTAAACTTGAACAATCATTGGCAAAGAAAGAAGCTTACATTTTTTCAGCATTTGGCCCATATTTCGCAAACTGAACAGTTATTTCTCTGCCATCAACAACTCTTCCTGAAACAGAGAAAGAAGCTTCATGTTGAATCCAGGCACCAAAAGCACACAACAAAACCAAGAACACAAGAGAGATAAGAAGATCTGGATAATTATACCATCAAGCCTTTCCACTGCTTTGTGAGCTTCGTCTTTATACTTATACCGAACAAACGCAAAACCACGCGAATCACCAGTCCTATAAATTGACACAAGACTCAATGACAGAAATCAAGAAACCCTAATTCCTCAGTCGGAGAAGAAGAAGAAATTGGACCTTCGATCTCTGGGAATAAACACATCAACGACCTTTCCATACTTTGCGAATAGAGGATAGAGATCATCAGCAGTCGTACCTACACATAACAACAAAACCTAATCTCTTAGAAACCCCCAGTTCACGAAAATTGATTAGAGGTTGAGAAACAGAAATAGGGACTTGAGAGATTACGGAAGGTGATGTTAAGGACGAGAAGTGAGTAGGTGTCGCTGATATCCGGTGGACCTGACCTTCCGAAGTGCGACATGGTTTTCCCGCCGGCGGAGAAATTGGGAGCGCGAGAGAGAGACGAAGTGAAATTAGGTTAAAGCTTTTCTGAAACAATGGAATCTACTAGATACGGGGACATTTTTTTTAAAGCTTGACGTTGTTGTTAATTACATTTGTACCCCTTGACGAAGACACAAAAAAAAGAAGATAATCGAACCGGATGATACCGAGTTTGGTTCGTATCGGTTCAGCAGCGATTGGGACGGTTGAGACGCAATTTTATTATAGTCTGAAACATTTTTACCAAAACAATTCTGCAATTTACAAACACCGGTACATCTCTAACACCTTTAAAACATATTTTAGCACATTCAAACAAATTCATATCCAAAATCATTAAAAAAAACAAACAGAAAAACTCCAAGTAGGATACTCTTTTGAAATTGGTTTAGTGATAACCAATCGGAGCTGCTGCTTCTCGCAACTCTTTTCCTTGATTGCGAATGTCCTGCAAATAACTCACAATATTAACAATTCAAAAACACCACACAACATAACAAATCCACAGATTTTTAAAATTCATTGATTTATATTAAAAACTATGAACTTGTATGTATCCACACACCAAATGTCGTTGATTCTACTACTTATATCATTTGTTATTTTAATATCACCGAAATGGACCCGAAGAAATGTATGAAACTCGGGAGTTTTGGAAAAAAAATAAAAGGGTTGTTGTTTTAGACTCACAGAAGCAAAATGGTTGACATCTCGATGATGAGCTTCATCAGCACGAATCACCGTTACAACATCTTTCAACGTAGCATCTTTAGGCAATCTCCAATAATCAATAGCAATCGCGGGCGCGGCAACATTCTCGATCTTCCCATTGTCGATATCTTTAAGAAACTCGGTGTAAGAATGTATAGCTTCTTCCTCTAAATATCCAACGACCCTATGAGCTAACCGCGGGGAAATCACGTAACAAACGAAAAAAGAGTTGAAGAATATTCCTTGAACAAGCATCACTAGAAGACGCTCGTACCATTTGGGTTTGACTAACTCCATCATCGTCATTAGATGCATCCTCTCGTTCTCTGCTTCTTCGAGTAATGCTTTGATCCAACCGCCGCTATGTTCGAATTTTCGGATTGATTTTAGGTGAAGAAGCATTCCTCCAACCATTCCTGGTACTGCAGCTACTGTCTCTAGCATCATCGCTCTGCATCCATATCGTCTCTGCTGACCAAACATATATTTAACATTAAGGAACAAAAAATGTAAAACATTAGCATGTGAAGTGAAACAGTGAATCCATACGTATGTATATATGTGAATCATGGTAGGATAATATGTGCATACAAAATTACAAACCAAACCAAACCGAATCAGCTAAATAAACCAATGAACATATTAAACGAATCAACGTTTCATTTTAAAATTTGAAATTACAGTCATGCCTGAAAAAATATATCGGTGGGAATACGGAGGAGCTTGACAATCCGGTAAGCGACTTTGTCGGCGATATTCTTCGGAACGTGGTGCTTCTTCAAATCTATCGACAGATTTGCTTGATAAGTCTCCCATGGCTGTTCAAAATATACTTAAGTCATATATCTACTACATATAAAAGAGTGCTTAATTTGTCTACGAACTTTGGGATGTGTATAAGTTTACCATAAAACAGTTCCAAGGCCAATCCGATCCATCTTTCCGAGTAATTTTCATCTTTGCTGTCTCTATTCCCCAATAACTTGGAACCGCTACTGACCCCCCGCCGTTTTGACCCTTCTTTACCGTCAAATTTTCATCTTTCTTCTCCATCGCCGATGCAGAACTCATACCCATCCACCTCAAGTTAAAATTTCCTATTCAAATTTTAGAAATATACAAATCCTAATTATCATGTACAATTGTTATAAGGTTGTATGAGGATCATCTACAGATATGCACACCTTGCACATGCTTAGAGCCGATCTTGAAATCGCCAAAACCGCCGCACCAGTCATGAATTCGCATCGGTGCCGTTATCTCATACGGACTTTTCATAACAGAGGTGGAGGAAACAGAACTCACGAACATGTTACAGTTTCCTCTGCCGCAGACAAGCAGAACTCGTAAAGCTGCTTTCGTAATGAGTTGACTCATCTTACGACACTCTCTCGTATACTTATAGATTCACTTCTCAGATAAGAGGCTTGTTCTCTGACTGAAAGAAAATGATTCAACTCTGTTTTTTCTCGAAAGAAAGTGTAAGTAGGGGAAACAAGAAGGAAATAAAAAATGACGTTATCAGCTGATACGCGGCGAATACTGCTGAATACACGTGGCTCATATCCAACTGTTGCTTTACTTTTAAGATAACTATTTTTAAAAAAACGAATGCACATTTTTTAAGTTTGTCCGAATCTTGAAGTGGCGTTCAGCAGACAGAGCGCACGTGAATCTGGTCTTGACTGAACTGTCCGGTCCAATATCTTTTGGTTTGGTTTAATTCGGATTAATAGATTGTCTCCTTAAGAAAAGTTCCTAAAAGGAACATTAATTATAATTACATTCATGAATCAATTTAGCAAAAGTACACACATTGAATAAAAATTTCATCCACGTGTCCACGTGTAAGGTTTGTATTGGATAAAAATGTTTTGGTTCACTAAATTTATAAAACAACCTCCACCATATCGGCGCTTTCCTTCCGATTTCGTCCTCCCCCAGAAAATAGAGAGGAAAAAAGGAAAAAAAGTAATCATCGATTCGCTTTCACAACCTGGAAAGCTCGAAAAGAGGAAAAAAATTCTAAAGAGCTTATCAAGCTCACTTCATACACCTAGATCGATTTAGGGTTCGTTTGATTTTTTTTTTTCTGTGATTGCGACAGCTAGAGATCTATCTCTGGTGGATTTTGGGTTTATGTTCCATGGCGGATCGCGGATCTTTCGGATTTGCTCCTCGATTAGGTCTCTCTACCATTTCGCCATATCTAGGGTTTTTGCTATCTTCCTTTTCGTGTTTTGTACTCCTTTTTAGTTGTTTTGGATCTGATCATTACTAGTTTTTCGTTTTGTTGCATTTTAGTGAAGGGAAGGATTTCTAGCTTGTTGAATTACGATTTATATTTTGCTTCTTAGTTGTTCCCGCTTAAGTTGTATTGCTCTGTTACATTTGATATTTTGATTGATGTTGGTTAGTGCAAGAGAGTGTTAGTGGATGTTTAGCTACAGAGTTGTAGTATCAATGTGTTTCTTACCCTTTTATGAACTTGTAGATATCAAGCAATTGCTGTCAGAAGCACAACACAGGTGGCTGAGACCTGCTGAGATTTGTGAAATTCTTCGGAATCATCAGAAGTTTCATATTGCGTCAGAGCCTCCCAACCGACCACCCAGTATGTTTCTTGCTGATTTTCTTCATTTTTGTTTGCAATATATTCTTATTTTTTGAGCTGTACAATCAATAGATGCTGAATAAGTTACATTAGCTTGGGTTTTATTTCTGTCTTGCTTTAACGAACTTTATGCTTGACGTGTTCACTCCCCCGTTTATCCTGTTAGTCCTGAATAGTTCAGAAGTTTTGCGTGTTGTGTGCCTTGACAATAATTTATTGCGGTTTGTCTTCTCTAATTAACAGAAATTCCCTGCTCTTCTAGGTGGTTCACTCTTTCTCTTCGATAGGAAGGTGCTCAGATATTTCCGAAAAGACGGGCACAATTGGAGGAAGAAGAAAGATGGGAAAACAGTGAAAGAGGCTCACGAAAAGCTGAAGGTTAATATTTCTATTTATGTGTCCTCGTTAAATATTAGTGCAGATTAATGCAATGACCTTGAAACCAATTCCTTGGTTTTACTACTGATTTTTCTAGCTGATAATGCAACATCTCAATGTTAGAGAGTAATAAGATTGTGTAAGTATACACAGGTAGGAAGCATTGATGTGTTACATTGTTACTATGCACATGGAGAAGATAATGAGAACTTCCAGAGGCGGTGCTACTGGATGCTTGAACAGTGAGTCTATCTATGTTTGTCCACATTTCATATGTTTTGCTCTGTTTAGTATCATAAGCGTTAGTTTTTCAGCATTTATGTGCTTTGTATAAAGTGTGCATGGTAGTCTGCTAGTGTCCTGGGAATGGCCTTTTTATTGTATTAGCAGAAAATGAGCTAGAAGGGCTATAGAAAGGAATATTATTATAATTTCCGAGATTCTGCTATAAAACATCAATTTCTAAGTTGTGAGATGAAATCGAGGATAATGTTTATACAAGACAAGACTGAACCAAAGGCATTTCACGTGATCTCTAAAATCCCTATCTTCTGGAATGAAATGTGCTTGTTGGTACTTTTCTTCATTTATTGTCACTTTTCAGTGTTAGTGCTCATGTCCACTGTTTGTGTGTTACATGGATACAGGGATCTGATGCACATTGTTTTCGTTCACTACTTGGAGGTTAAGGTATAGCTTTTGTTTTGTACTGTACTAATATATTCTTAAAATATGAACTTCCATCGCTCAACACTATATCTTCCTTTTTAAGTGGATGCTGTCTTTCCTATGTGTGGTTTTGTTATAGTCATCTTATATTGTACGTCATGCTATTATACAGGGTAACCGAATGAGTACCAGTGGAACTAAAGAAAACCATTCAAATTCTCTGAGTGGCACGGGTTCTGTAAATGTTGATTCCACAGCAACCCGATCCAGCATATTGTCACCATTATGTGAAGATGCTGATTCTGGTATATAATTTCTCTCTTATATAATCTGCTTTAGTATCTTTTTGTTTAAGAGTGTAGATCTTTCAGTGATGAGACTTTGTGGTTGATTGTATTGCTGCTCGTGGTTCTGCTTCAACACAAACTAATATCATTTTGACGCAGGGGATAGTCGTCAAGCAAGTTCCAGTTTGCAACAAAATCCTGAACCTCAAACTGTTGTTCCTCAGATTATGCATCATCAGAATGCTAGCACAATCAATTCTTACAATACAACCTCTGTTTTGGGTACTTCATTTGCTTTCTGTTTTACAAGCTTCCTTGCCTTACCAAATTCCTGCATGTTTGCTGAGATTGTCTTCTCTTCCTAGGAAATCGAGATGGTTGGACGTCAGCTCATGGGAACAGGGTCAAAGGAAGTAACTCCCAAAGATCAGGTGATGTCCCAGCATGGGATGCTTCCTTTGAGAATTCATTGGCAAGATACCAGAATCTACCTTATAATGCTCCGTTGACTCAGACACAGCCTTCTACTTTTGGTTTGATCCCCATGGAAGGGAAAACAGAGAAAGGTTCCCTGTTAACGTCAGAGCATCTTAGAAATCCTCTTCAAAGTCAAGTAAATTGGCAGGTGATATATGCTTGCTTATAGCTAAGCTATTCATTTTAAATCTAAGTAGGATTTGTGCCTATGTTTGTATTATGGTGCCACTGTTTAATTTGTTTACTTAATCATTCAAGCATGAATTTTCTCATCATGAATGTTGGTTCTTTGAAAATATCTGATTTTGAGTTTCTCTTCTCTATAGACTCCTGTTCAGGAAAGCGTGCCATTGCAAAAATGGCCCATGGATTCGCATTCTGGAATGACTGATGCTACTGATCTTGCCTTATTTGGGCAAGGAGCACATGAAAATTTTGGGACATTTTCCAGTCTTCTTGGTAGTCAAGATCAACAGTCTAGTAGTTTCCAAGCTCCTTTCACAAATAATGAAGCAGCATATATACCTAAATTAGGCCCCGAGGATCTTATATATGAAGCAAGTGCAAATCAAACACTACCTCTTAGAAAAGCATTGTTAAAAAAAGAGGATAGTTTGAAAAAGGTTGACAGTTTCTCTCGGTGGGTTAGTAAAGAACTTGGGGAGATGGAAGACTTGCAGATGCAATCTTCATCTGGAGGTATTGCATGGACTTCTGTTGAATGTGAAAACGCAGCAGCTGGGTCTTCCTTAAGTCCTTCTCTGTCCGAGGATCAGCGCTTCACTATGATCGACTTTTGGCCCAAATGGACTCAGACAGACTCAGAAGTTGAGGTAATTTTTAGTGTTATTTTTGAAAAAATGGTTTTGTGGTGTAGCATTCAGTTAAGATGGTCTTTGGCTAATCCAATTTGCCAAACTTAAATGAAGATTTTTTTTTCGTATAACACCTTTGATAATCAATCTTTCTGCAAGTAGTAAGCCTGTATACGTTTAGGAACAGTACTTTCTTTCTGCTGTTCTGCTCTGTTTCTTCCTATTTTTGAGCTCTTTGGCTTTGGAAGTTTGTTAGGAGATAACTCCTTTCTCATCTACCATTTTAATTTTCGAACAGGTAATGGTTATCGGGACATTTCTGTTGAGTCCTCAGGAAGTAACTAGCTATAGCTGGTCATGCATGTTTGGAGAAGTGGAGGTTCCGGCTGATATTTTAGTAGATGGTGTTCTTTGTTGTCATGCTCCGCCACATGAAGTCGGTCGAGTCCCGTTCTATATAACATGTTCTGACAGATTTTCTTGCAGTGAAGTACGAGAATTCGATTTCCTTCCTGGGTCTACCAGAAAGTTAAATGCTACTGACATTTATGGTGCCAATACAATTGAAACATCACTCCATTTGCGGTTTGAAAACTTGCTGGCTCTCAGATGTTCTGTTCAGGAACACCATATATTTGAAAATGTTGGGGAGAAACGAAGAAAAATCAGCAAAATCATGTTGCTAAAGGATGAAAAAGAGCCTCCTCTCCCCGGAACAATTGAGAAAGATCTAACAGAGCTGGAAGCAAAAGAGCGATTGATTAGGGAAGAGTTTGAAGATAAATTATATCTGTGGCTCATCCATAAGGTGACTGAAGAGGGCAAGGGTCCAAATATATTAGATGAAGATGGACAGGGTGTTCTACACCTAGCCGCAGCGCTGGGGTATGATTGGGCGATAAAGCCAATCTTAGCAGCAGGAGTTAGCATCAACTTCCGCGATGCAAATGGGTGGTCTGCTCTTCACTGGGCTGCATTCAGTGGCAGGCAAGGACCTCAGGGTTATCATTTCTTATTCATAAAAACTTCTAATGATATGAGTGACCTGTAGCTCTCTCTTATTCATTCCTCTTATATGTTCTTTTAACCGATTTGTTTTAAACTCTGACAGTTGGTTAGTATTTTCCATATATTACTAAATCTGTTTGTACTGCTGAACTTCAGGGAGGATACTGTCGCTGTACTTGTCTCACTGGGTGCTGATGCTGGAGCATTGGCGGACCCATCTCCAGAACATCCTTTGGGGAAAACAGCTGCTGACTTGGCTTATGGAAACGGACACAGGGGAATATCGGGTTTCCTTGCAGAGTCATCCCTCACTAGCTACCTTGAAAAACTAACAGTGGACGCTAAGGAAAACAGCTCCGCTGACTCCTCTGGAGCAAAAGCTGTTCTGACAGTAGCTGAGCGAACAGCTACTCCTATGAGTTATGGTGATGTACCAGAAACACTTTCGATGAAGGATTCACTTACTGCTGTCTTAAATGCTACACAAGCAGCTGATCGTCTTCATCAAGTGTTCAGAATGCAGTCGTTCCAGCGGAAACAGCTCTCTGAACTTGGTGGCGACAACAAATTCGATATATCCGATGAGTTAGCTGTGTCTTTTGCGGCTGCAAAGACTAAGAAGTCAGGACACAGTAGTGGTGCTGTTCATGCTGCTGCGGTTCAAATCCAGAAAAAATACCGTGGTTGGAAGAAGAGAAAGGAGTTCCTTCTGATCCGACAAAGAATCGTCAAGATTCAGGTTTTAATAACTTCCTTCTTTAATTCAAGTTGTGTTTTCTTTGCTTCTGTCTCATTGTTGGGTTTTTATTGATAACCTATTAGGCTCATGTGAGAGGACATCAAGTCCGAAAACAATACCGAGCCATTATTTGGTCCGTAGGATTGCTTGAGAAAATCATCTTGCGATGGAGGCGTAAAGGTAGTGGCTTACGCGGTTTCAAACGTGATACAATCAGCAAGCCAACAGAACCTGTATGTCCTGCCCCACAAGAAGATGATTATGATTTTCTCAAGGAAGGAAGGAAACAAACAGAGGAAAGGCTTCAAAAGGCTCTAACCCGAGTGAAGTCTATGGCTCAATATCCAGAGGCACGGGCTCAATACCGTAGACTATTGACTGTCGTTGAAGGCTTCCGTGAGAACGAGGTAACAATTGTTAGTGTATCTGAATCTCCAGAACAGACGTATATCCACCTCAATAGTTGAAACTTGAGACTCTTGTTTTTGTGAATTCTTGAGCAGGCTTCTTCTAGCTCGGCATTGAAAAACAACACAGAGGAAGCTGCAAATTACAACGAAGAAGACGATTTAATTGACATTGATTCTCTTTTGGATGACGACACTTTCATGTCTCTTGCATTTGAATGATGATCACTGCAGCTGAGAAAGAAAGAAAGAAAAACCGTACATAAACACCCATCTGGTATACCATCGTCATCAACAATGCTTTCTAACCTCTTTTTTTTTCATTTTAGGTTTCCATGTAAATACAGCTGGAATAGAAATTCTCTCTACATAGTTTTGAGTGACGAATTTGATTGATTTAGTTTGGGGATAGAGACTTTGGTTCTTTTTCAGTTGTAATGTACCCATAGATTTCTGTCGTCTAGGAAAAATGCCTTTGTACACAAACCAATTGGGTTATTGAACATTTACATGGTGATTGGTTTCTAGGGGTTTAATTTTTTTCTTCTTAAAGTGTTAACTAAATAACCATAAAACATTATTGCAATTTGAGTTAGTCTACTTCTTACAATAAGCAAATCATGTCTGAAGTATCTTTTGATTCGCTGACAGATATCAGCCACATATCTGATATCTGTTTCTTCCGGTTCACGGCAGTTGTAATTCAATTTTGATTTTTGAACTATAAACCAAAGTTATATAGCTTGTGATTCACAAAAACAAAAAACAAAACAGAAATCAATTAAAAAAATAAATAGAAAACCGCTGTCGATTATTATATAACCACCGACGAACGAAAGAGACGAGAGAGTTTCTTTTGTAACCGTAATTGTAATTAAAGAGAAGAAATAATGGAGAAGCTGTCATCAGCTGCTGTAGTTCCTCAGCTCCTCCGCAACATCATCGTCGCCGTCGTTGTTTTCGCTGATGAATCTCTCCTTCAAATCTCCGGGAATTCAAAGCTCCTCGAGAAACTCCGTGTATTTCTCGTCACGTGTTTCCTCTTCTTCTTACGCTCTCTTCCTTCAATCGTCTCTTTCGCAAACCCTAATTCGTCAGTCGTCTCTTTCGCCAACCCTTATTCATCGAAGACGAAGAAGAAGAATAAGATACTGGTGATCAACCATTGCGAAGAATCGGGAATCGGTCGAGCAATTTGGCAGTTATTGTCAGCGATGAATGAAATTCCGGTGAGTTCTAGAAAGTACCAAGTGGTTCGATCGTTGGCGGAGAGACTAATCAACGATAATCAAGGAGAAAACTCAGTCGCCTTGTTGGATTTGAACCGTAGGGTTTTAAACGCGTCGTTTCGTACAACTCTAAGCCGGTTAGAGACGGCGGTTGAGCGTAACCCTAACCGGAGAGATATAGATGAACCGGTTCGTCGTGGATTAAACCGGGTTGTCAGAGCTGTGGTTAGAGCCGTGGGAGATGGGTTTATCGGTTGGGGTGGAGAAGAGACGGCGGATCAGACGGCGGAAACGTCGGAGAAACTGGCGGCGGAATTGCTTTGGTTGGCGGAGAAGATGGCGGTTTATGGATTCGTGGATGAAGCCGTTGAGAAATGGGCTTCGGCTTCTAACTTAGCTTGGCTTGCTCTTTCGTGTGAGCCACGTCTTCAATGCTCTTTGATCCAAATCTCTGGTAAATATTTATTTTTACCGCATGATTTTTTAATTTTTCGTAAATATGGTAAATACTATATAGAATAATCTCTTTCCCAATCTGGAAAAAAGAAAGAAAATAGGATTATACTCTTTTTCTGTTCAGGATATTCTTTTTTTATTTTGTATGATAAAAATATTTTGACTTTCCAAAACAAATTTCATTTTTACTGTGAAGCCTTACTATTCAAAGAAGCCAAGGACATTAAAAAGGGAAGCGAAGAAGAAGAAGGAGAGGAAGCAAAATTGAGAGAGATAAAGAAGAAGATGCTTATTTCGTGGATTCCGTTGCTGTGCCGAGCCAGCAACGGAGCTGATAAACCGGTGTTAAGAAGTGCGGAACGAGCGTATCTAGAGAAAGTGTTGGAGAAGATGATATCTGAACTAAAAGAAGAGGAGCAAGAACGAGTTCTCTCACTCTGGCTTCACCATTACACACATTGCGCTTCCTCTGACTGGCCTGACCTCAACGGCTCTTATGTTCGTTGGTGCCATTCTTCTCGCCAGCTTTTGCTCTTAGGCTAGTCGTCTCATATATCTCCTTGATAAACACAAGTAGAAAGTTGCTACAATATTTGCAATAGCATTGATCTTTTGTATGTCTTAATCATATGTACTAAGTTTTGCCCTTTAGAAATCACTTTTATCAATAGGAAATTACTTTTGTCCACCCACTGATCTCATTTATGTTAATTTCCTCCAGAAATTTCTTGCATGTTTTGAAGGTGTTATTATACCTTAGGGATCAAGCACAAAAATGAGTTGTGGGTTCAATGTTGGACATGGCTTGATAAAGGGCCAATATTGATAAAATCAGGTCCTAACGCTTTGTCTGTTATCAGATCCAAATCCAGTCCATTCATACCAAATTTCCCTTGTGCTAGCTTTGGGATAGAAATCAAACTACATAATCACTTACAAAAAATGAAAATTGCATAAAAATTTAGATTTTCATATAGTATTTTATAAGAGAAAAAGGGAAAACTTAAAATTAACAAAGTTACTAAAGTTACTAAACTAGTACAGTAATTAAGTTTCCTTGTGAAATTTATTTTATTAGGTGATACTTATAAATATATATATAATATTCAATACTGCCTCATTATCCACGCTCAATGGTCGAATCGCACGGTTTAGTACCATTCGGATAACGAAAACGGGTGGCATGAATCCTACAAGGAGGTAGCCTGGAGGAGTCAATTCTGATGAAGAAAGTTGATAAGACGAAGAGTATTAAGAGGCAACATACTACAATTCCTCTCCATGTATTATTCATCTCGTCTCAAACAACACGAAAACTTTTTATTTTCTTTTTCAAATTTTCTTTTTTCTGTTTTTGTTGTTTGATTTTCCTAAACAGATGATTATGTGTTTAATAAGAAATGTAATTTACTATTAATAGTCTGGAGTGTTTTTTTTGTGGTGTTTTTTTTGTGCTAATTTTAAGGTTATGAAATAGGATGCATGGTTTACGCCTTAAACATAGTATTATCGACGATTGGTTATGAACACAAGAAGAATATTGACCAAAAATCTGTAATTCCTACGGCCTATCAACAAAAAAAAAAGAATAAGAAGTAATTGATGATCTTTCAAATGAATGTTAAATGTTTCCAAAATAAATATATATAAATGTTACAGTTTCATCGCTAAATGGCTTGCAATTCTTGTGAAAGTCAAAGAAAATTCTAGCGGGTATCATTACAATTTACAATTTAGCCTAGAGATCATAGTATTTGTGATTACTAAATACAAATGTGACCTTATTTACGTGGTATGTATATAATTTTTGGAATACTAAATTAAGTAAATTTTATTTATTTTCATAATAAGTTAACCACTAATCGTCTCACCTTAATCACATGAATTTGCATTAGAACAAAAAAATATTACATAAATTTTTAGGAACACACAAAAAAAAAAAAGATGAAGTATCATCGAGATAGTTTTATGTCGCAATAGTTAAGTTTTAAACTTAATTTATTTTGTTCATTAGTAATACCTTTTAACTGTAAGATAATTTTATTAAAAATGAATTATTCGTTTGTGTTATGAAATATAAATGCTTAAATATTATCAAAAGTCATACTTTTTAATTATTATTTTCCAAATGATAAGCTTATATAATAAGTTTAATGGACCAACCCAAAATTGTAAGGAAGTGACTTTAGTGGAATAGATACGCGATAGACTTTGACAAGAAAAAAAAAAAAAAAAAAAA
>Ga0041059_1000644_pt1 | contig 27040 bp, 24 predicted proteins | sample AraColnosormetaG_FD_56232 | JGI IMG/M metagenome (GOLD analysis project Ga0041059, IMG submission 56232) | Arabidopsis roots microbial communities from North Carolina, USA - Col MF nosort | ecosystem: Host-associated > Plants > Roots > Unclassified | place: USA: North Carolina | collected... | reverse complement strand
TAAAAAAAAAAAAAAAAAATACTCTCCACTCAAACGCAGCTTACCCTCGCGATTTCAGGATCCAAAAATGTTTTAGTGCAACCAAGTCTAGTGCTGATGTTTGGTACCTCTGGATTCAAAGACATTATAGCTAGTGCTGAGTATGATTGTTGGTAGAGGTACTGGAGATGCAGATTCTTTAATGAATTTGATTACATATAACCCTTTAGAAGAGAAGAGATTTGATATGTATAATTCATGTAAGGTAGTTCATAGATGACGATATTTTCACGTTTGACATATTCATCGTGACAAGAGGGTTGCTTGGGTTTGAGGTGTTGGAAACGGTGGTCGAATTAATGGACATGGTGATTAAAGGTTTAGGATAAAGATGGATATGATACCACATTAGTCTATTAATTACCATGTAGAAGGTTGAAATATTGAATGATTTATTGTAATTGCTTAAAACACGAAAACGTACATCATTTTTTTTTTTTTACAATATAGGGAATAAACAGATTTACTCCAAATATAAACTGATACACAACAAGTCAACAACATGTATATCTATGTACACACCGATTACAATTCTGAATAATAGTTTTCGGAAGTTTTTGCTAATATAGGAATTTCGGAAGTGTTTTGGTAATTAATGCATTATGGGGAAATATGTATATTAATTGATATATATTGGAAAATTAAGGTATACTTAAATTTTATGTGAAAACCAAGATTATTATTATTTTTTCATCGTTCTCTTTATATATAATATATATTGCGACAAAAGAAATTATTAAAGTTGAAGAGGTTGAACAAAATAAAGAGAGGAGAAAGAGAGCGCAAATGGAGTGGAAGAAATGGTACTTAGACGCGATTCTTGTGCCCTTAGCTCTTATGATGATGATTTGTTACCACATCTACTTGTCCTTCATGGTCCGAACCAATCCCTTCTCCACCCTCCTCGGCATTAACTCTCACGGCCGCCGGATTTGGATTTCTGCTATGATCAAGGTTTTTCATAATCATCGCCATTGCATTCTTCTTATCAAAAACGTTACAGTTTTATAACAATATGATGGTATAATTTAGTCGTTATTGTCATATTTCTTAGAGATTTGATATGAGGATTAATAAGTTTAGATGGTAGAGTTGATTAGTCTTGGTTGGTCCGAAATCTTCTCATAAAAGAAAACCTATAAGCTATATTTATAATTGGAGAAATATGCAGATTGGTTATTGTTTGTTGTTTAATTTTTCAGGACAATCAGAAGACGAACATATTGGCGGTACAAACACTGCGTAACATAGTAATGGGAGCTACACTGATGGCCACGACCTGCGTGCTTCTCTGCGCGGGTCTAGCCGCAGTGTTAAGCAGCACTTACAGCATCAAGAAGCCTCTAAACGACGCCGTTTTTGGTGCTCATGGAGATTTCGCCATATCCATCAAATACCTAACAATTCTCACAATTTTCATCTTCTCCTTTTTCTTCCACTCCCTCTCCATCCGTTTCCTAAACCAAGTCGCCATTCTCGTAAACATCCCTAACTTAGACCCTAATCCTTCTGGTTGCGTCTTCCTCACGTCTGAGCACGTCAGCGAGATGTTCGAAAAGGGTATCTTTCTTAACACGGTAGGTAACAGGTTGTTCTACGCAGGCTTTTCTCTAATGTTATGGATCTTTGGTCCCATCCTCGTGTTCTTTAGCGTTTTGGTGATGGTTCTTGTTCTTTCTCACCTCGATTTCGTGTCACGCAACAACAATAAAGAAAAACTACGTATAGTGGATATACGTCGTTCCTCTGATTTTACGAATGGTGGTGAAGACTAGGAATCTAGGACGCAAGATGACTTTTTTGGTTAAAGGATGATGCTTATTGATAGTACATGACGATGATATCATAACCTCCGGATTGTTAATAAATGCACTTGGAGATTTTCTCTTGTTATGACTTATGGCCTTGCTTTTATGAACTTTTATTATTTGTGATCTTTAACCTCTAGCTTCAATCTCGTTCACGTCATACATGATCTTTTACTGGAATAATATTTTAAATCTGTAACCAGAAAGATTCTAAATATAATTACTACACTAAATATTATAGTATCAAAAATAATTTTTAAAAAAAAAAAACAAATAAAGATTCAATTGGTCCCTCAAAACTGAAACTAAAGATTCTAGTGTTTTTTATTTGGTCACATAAACTTTGATAAAATTCATTTGGTCACGAGAATTCTTGTTTTTGTCATGAATTTTAAATGAGAATTTTTGTTTGTTCTATAATACTTTTATCTACCCATGACCAAAAAATATACTAACACAGTTATATGATTTGAAAAGTAATTTCTGAAAACTAAATCACCCCAACTACTCTAGTGATCACTAGACATAGAACAACGTCTTTTTTTTGTTTCTCTTTTCCTTTGTTTATAATTCCTTTCATCTTCTTTTCTTTTTCTTTGCAAAACCTCGTTTGGAGATTACAAGTAGAGTTTGTAGAAACAGAAAAATTACTTCTTCTTTTTTTGCTAAAAGAAAACAAAAATTACTTTTGTGTTCATAAACTAATTTTCATTCATATTTTCTGTATTTTAACTTACAAATTTAGCATGTGCCTCAAGTAGAAATTCGTTTCTTACAAAAAACGTATATCAATCATCATCTAAATTACATGAAAATTTTCAACATCACTAAGGATTGAATTTTAATTGTACTAGTTACTATGGTTACTGAATTGTACTGTAGTCGGTAGATTGTAAACATTGTAGTCCACTATAGGTTCGAAAGTTCTAGTTAGTGAGAAATAATAATTTTAAAATGCTTTTGGATTCTATTTTCGGATCTAAACAACTTTTGTTTGTTTAAAGACACATTACCTAGTTTGTTTCTTTTTATTGTTTTGTTGTGAAATATTTTAACTTTTTAAAGGAAGTGCAGATCAAAAGAAAGAAAAGTTGGTTTACGCATACAAAAGTTGATGAAATAAAAAGTATTTCTGGTGCTGGAGGAAAGAAATGTCTTTTAGATCTGCTTTCCAAAAGCATATGGCGAAAAGTAAGAGTAAACAAAGGACGAAGCATTTTGTGTTGTTCGTGTGACCGGAAAATTCTTAAGTTTTTCTTTTTGGTGTTGTAGTAGTAATGAATGATAATAAATATTTTAAAGATTTTTACTACATGATACAAAGGTGTAAAAAACTGAAACAATATTATCAATATTTTTCCTTCAAATATTATCAATTATTTATGAAGATTAGTTTTTAGTGTTTTATGAAATTATATATTCGGTAAAACATTTACCGTAAAAGGTTAATTTATTCATTTTCAATGTTTTTGTAGTTTCATCATTGGACTATGCCCCTTGTATATTAATCTTAAATTAGTCGTTAAGTACTTCAAATTCGAATTCAAACAGGTTATGTAGTAGAGTAATTTATGTAAGTGTAAGGTTCTTGACATGTGCCAAGAATACAAATGTACATGAGTGACAATATTATTATCTAAATATTTTCAAATATTTAAAAGCTTATTTCGAAATATTTTAGGATCCTTTTATGAATATAAGCTGCTTATATATATGCCTATAACATTCATTTTCAAATCAAAAGCTCCAACATATTAATGAGCTGACAAACAACTTAATGTTTGAATTCAGATATGATTTATATTGAAAGAGTCTCCAGCTATCTTAGATAGTCTCCCTAGTTAAGGGATTAAAGGTTATCATTAGCATATAATTGGTACCATAATATTCACCAATACTACAGAGCCTAATATACATCTCTGTGGCTTTGCTTTTCTATTCTCTTTTGTTATTGTTGTCATTAAAGAAAAAAAAAGTTGGAAATGAGGACGTTGCATTGACAATGCAAATTCAATTTTGCTTAGCCATTAAGAAGCTTTTTCACAACTTTAGTAAAGAAGAGAGACTTATATAAAGAAGATGTCTATCACCACTTACTCTTCCCCTCTCCTCTCTTTTCCAACCAATTCTCTTCTTTCTTGTGTGTTCACATTCAAAGAAAATGGATAATCACACAGCTAAAGACATTGGTATGAAGAGAAGTGCTTCTGAGCTGGCTCTACAAGAGTATCTCACTACAAGCCCTCTAGACCCTTGTTTCGACCTCATGAACCGGGTTAGTCCTTTTGTTGTCTCTCTTATTCGTATCATTGTTGCTTGTGTCTATATCAAGATCCAGAGATATTGTAGTAATTAAGAGTCTAGTTTCTTTTGGTTGTAGGATTACACTTGTGAGTTAAGAGATAGTCTTTTGTGGTCTGAGGGATTGTTTCCGGCTGGACCTTTTCGCGATGCACAGTCCTCAATCTGCGGTATGTGCATGTCTCTTTGATTTGACTCCATGTAAGTAATAAGTGTTGTTGCAGTTGATATTAATGTTCACTACTTGTGTGGCTCTTATCTACAAAGAGAATCTGTCAGCTGATAGTCCAGTGTCAGCCAATAAACCTGAGGTAAGAGGAGGAGTTAGGAGAACCACAAGTGGATCTTCTCATGTTAACTCTGATGACGAAGATGCCGAGACAGAAGCAGGGCAATCTGAAATGACTAATGATCCCAATGATCTGAAACGTATTAGAAGGTATGTTAGGTACCAATAAAAAAGTTAGATGTAAAACACTGAGATAGAGAATCACCAATTCTTCTTAATCTTTTTCTGTGATGTGAATTCAGGATGAACTCAAACAGGGAATCAGCAAAGAGGTCGAGGAGAAGGAAGCAAGAGTACTTGGTAGATCTTGAGACTCAGGTAAGGTTAACAAATAGCTTGTTGGATGATTTGTATCAGAGAGTAATGTTTTAATGGTGACCTTGTGTTTTCTTCAAGGTTGATTCTTTGAAAGGCGATAACTCAACACTGTACAAGCAGCTCATAGACGCAACACAACAGTTTCGTAGCGCTGGAACAAATAACAGAGTTCTCAAATCAGATGTTGAAACTCTGAGAGTCAAGGTATCATCTATCACTTGCTCTTTTCAATTTGGGAAAGTAATAACCGGAATGTGCTAAGTTAAGTAAATTCTATATAGGTGAAACTAGCAGAAGATTTGGTAGCGAGAGGGTCACTCACTAGCAGCTTGAATCAACTTCTACAAACTCATCTAAGTCCACCATCACACTCCATCAGCAGTCTGCACTACACGGGAAATACCTCGCCCGCCATTACAGTCCACAGTGACCAATCTTTGTTCCCTGGAATGACACTTTCTGGACAGAACTCAAGCCCTGGACTTGGTAATGTATCCAGTGAAGCTGTTAGCTGCGTCTCAGACATCTGGCCATGACTCTCTTTCTTCAGAACATGTAATGATCACTCAGCGAATTTCCTGTATGTGTTTCGCTATAGAACTAGAAACATATAATGAAAGCAGCATGTTCGTTAAATAAACTCAAGTTTCGTCAACATATACTTAATTGCTCCAAATCCTGCAGATTGTAATCTGGAAACTGAAGCATGTATAGGCCAATAAATTACATTCTCCAAGGAAATTGCTTAAATGTGTTCGCTTAAGTAAGTATACAGACAAACAAACAAAAACACTGATCCATTACACTTTACTTTCCAGCAATTTCTATTAGCTATTTAAGGCGACAGCTATGCATGTTGTAACATGAGCAGACAAAACTTACGTCGAAAACCAACCTCAGTTGATTAGAGGCGTACCCATCTGCGAATCTGCACCTATATCAGTTGCGAAGTCCTTAGGCAATGGGATATTTAATTCCGAGCAAACAAGCTTCACAATATTAGCCGTTACACCTCCCATAGACATCTTGTTCAGTGTTACTGCAATGGAAAATCTGTTGTTGATGTCACAGAAGCCTGTTGATCCTCCTAACCCTGAATGTCCAAAGCCAACCAGAGACCCATCTTGAGAAATGGCGCGCTTAAAACCAAGCCCAAACTTTCCATCAGGCACTACTAAGCCACTGTAGTCTCCAGCACCCATGAAAGCATCATGGATCCTCGGGTTGCTAAACATATTATGAATATCATGTTGATGATCATCGCTATTGATCTCAGTTTTGCCAGCAGAACTGTTAGTATCAACTAGCCTGGCTAAACTTTCTGTATTTGACTCTCTGCTGCTACTAGCACTCATAAACTGTTTCTCATCATAAAGCTTCCTCTCTTGATGATCTTTTGATTTACCCTTTTCTGTAGCTGCCATCTCCTTACCCTTTTTCTTTTTTGTTGTGTCTTTCAACGACGTGAATTTCGGAACATGGGTGTGGCTACCTAGTGGTGGCTGGGATAAAGAGGAATGTGGAGGTGGCACTAGGCCACCATCTGCTAGGGTTGCATAGTACCTTGCAAGTGCACGAGCAGAGCAATGTCCATTAGCCGCAGGGATTATGGCTCTGCGCACATTCAATGTGTTAAATAAGACTGGCAAGTTGGTTGCCATTTGTATGATCTTGTCAGGCTGAAATGTGGAAGGAAGCTCAGGTTGGCTGGCAATGGACGAAAGCTTGCTCATTTCATCAGTGTCGAACGTCAATGTGGCAAGCCTAGATTCAACACCTATAATTAAGATGTTAGATAATTATTAATAACGCTCATAGCGTAATTTACTAATTCACAATGTCTGTGACTGTTACTATTTACCTGGGGGGATTCCAATGTACAGTTCTCCATCAATATTTAGGGGTTTAACAATGGACTCTTCAAGGATCTCCTGGAGTTTCTTTCCAGAAGCATACTGTTCAAGATTGATGAAAGCAAGATTGGCATTAACGTAGTAGAGGTAAGAGAAAAAATTACAACTTGACGACTTGCATAGTTTTTATGCTTAAACAATGAATGATATAATTAGTTTACCTCGAGGATTCCACCACATAGCCATCCAAACGTGAGATAGTGATAGGACTGCTGACTGCCAGGCTCTGTTTCAGGTGATGAATTAGCAATCCGTTTCAAACATTCATCCCAGTCACAAATAAGCAGAGGATTTTCTCCTACAGGGTCAAAGGAATTTTGCATCCCAGATGTATGGTTAAGCACATGATGGACCTGAAATACAAAACCGAGGTATTAAAATGAAGGGCAATAGATTGCGAAATGGTTAAGTGACAGTGTAGCTCCTTATACCTTTATGGTATCTTTTCCATTTGATCCGAACCCTGGCCACATATTTGCCACAGTCTGGTCGAGCTGGAGTTTCCTGTATCATTGAATAAATATTACTAAATATGACTAAGCATGTGTTCTGCAAATGGGATCATGGAATTAACAATGAGACCAATATGTAAGATTGGAGCCGATTCAAAATATCAGGGTGTGTGAAATGAATACATGAAATTTTTTGAAAGCTTAAAATGTTGTTACTCACCTTTTGTCAACAAGCCAATGTATCATTCCAGCAGTGACACCCTTTGTCACAGAGAAAACAGGAAATAAACTATCGGGTTGAACTGGACGAGGGTCATATCTTCCAAGCACTCCAGCAGCAGTGTCAATTATGACTTTCCCATCTTTATATGCACACACCTAAACGAACATGGCCATGTTAAACCAAATGTAAAATGAAACGAAAGCTGACTGCAAGCCAAACAATAAAAAAAGTGTTGCCCACCTGAATTCCAAGTATTTTCTGGATACTCCCAAGTTCAGCGAGCAGCTTCCTCACTTTGGACTCTACATCAGAATGGATTGGCGAGTCATGTATCCAATGAGCATCCACAGTTGGTCCTCGACTAATACTCCTGAAAACCCACATTATGGTCGTACGGGATATATCACAAAGAGATAATAAAATGAGCTGCCAAATTCCAAGGGTGCTTACCCTAACAGAACAGATTCGGCAAATGGTCTCATGATGTCCAGATAAACAATCCGAACATTCATAGTAGATGAAAGTCCTAAATAGTCGACAAAATAAATAAGTAAAGAAAAAGTAAAGTACTATGATTGAGCAAATCCTTTGACATAATGAGGTAAAGTAGTATGATTCATAAATTATACCTCTGAGTAAATTAATGACCCTCGCAAAAATAACAATATCACCAGGAAATGCATCTATCTGCATCAAATGTTTTCATTGAGATATAAATGGTCACCTGAGAAGGCTATATTTGAAAGAAATTTGTGCTTACCGGATTGAAGCGTTTAACTTCTTTCTGGTTGAGCTGCATCTTCTCCTGTATAACTTTCATATTTTGCACTCTTTGATCGTTCAGGGTTTTAAACGTTTTCTAGTAAAGAGAGGAATCTGTAAGAGCGGATCCATTATAGTTACCCCAGTAGAGAAAGCGAGGCATGAAAGAAAGAATTAAATTTACTTACCATAGCCTCGCTTGATGGAGTTGAAGATCGAAAGAAGAGACCTGCCACACTCATTGCTTGATCTGGCATGTCTAGCCGCAGCTTCAGTCCCATTTCTGCAAAGGCAGACAAAAGCGCCACTTGATCTCCCTGTAACATTAAACAGTTAAAAATCCAAGCAATGGCCAATGATTCTACAAACATATAATATGCACATGATCAGAGCGCGTTGGGTTTTTTTTCCGCAGTTTGTTCCACTGTTTAAAACATTTCAATTCTGTTAATGAACAAACTCATCATTCTAACATCTTACAAAATGATTAAATGATCGACTAATGGCTTGGGTAAAACATTTCAATATATGGTTGCATAAACTGTCACAAACCTCTGCCGATGCTAGAAACATCTTGGCTAGTGCTTGTTTCAAGGAGTGTGAGATTTTCTTTGAAAGCCCGAAATCAAGTAAAATTGGACGATGTTGTGGTTCCTTACTAACAAGAAAATTTCCTGCAAAACAGAGTAGACGTATACTTGTATTAGAATAAATTCTATGCCTAAGCAGCATGGTAGTTACAAGACAGATAAAAATTGGCGAACTCCAAAAAAACGATCATGTTTCAGACCATACCTGGATGAGGGTCGCCATTAAAAAACCCATCAACAAATATCTGATGGGCATATGCACGAGTGATCTCTTCAACGATCTTTTGTTTATCCACACCAAAAGCATCTAGAGATTCCACATCATTCAAACGTACTCCATCCATGTACTCCAGAATGAGTACACTCTCAGACGACTGTCATTTAGAGTAACAAAGGAGGTGTAAGAGGTAAGTAGCAGGAAAACAAAAAAGGAATAAACATCTTTCAGCTTCTAAAGTCATTAAATTTCTAATGCTGAGTTTAAGTCTACGCTGAATATCTGAGACAATCTGTGTTACACAGTAGGTACACTCGTCCCCTACTTCTAACGCATTTTCTAAGCAATACCAAATATAGAAAACGTGCAACATCAGAGATACAATGACACAACAATACCATCAGTAACCATGACTGATCCGTCTATATAGAAATTTCTTTAGCATTTGAATGTCTCTAGTTATTTTCACTAAGGGCATTGATGTTTGATGTTTCCATCCTAGACTTAAAAACTGTATATATGTATGCTTCAGATTAGGACGAGAGTATTAAAGATAAGAACCTGAATAATATCTGGAATCAAGACATCAACCCGATTGGCACTTCTAACTTCATCATTTGTCTTCTTGCACCCGAGATTCCCGGATACTGTTCTAGTATTTTCTACATATTATGAAACAAAACAAAAAGGGGAAAACTCAGGAAATACAGTTCACAGTGACTGTAGCATGAACCTGAAAAATGCTCAGTCTAGTGAAGGAACTAAAGACACAGAATTCTGCCTATTTTTACCGTGTTATCTCGATCATAGCCATTTTTGAGAATTAAAATGAGCATGTGATTAGAATGGTAGGACTTAAGAGCATGCATAATCTAAACTCGAAAATTGTCAACGCAAGAAAGATTGACAGAGATGAGTACCAAGCCAGCAAAGTCTATCTCAGAACCACTAGCTCATCCCTTGAACTTGATCATGGAAGGCAATCACAAGCTTTGGTGCTATTATAGTTTATCACAGAATGAAATTTAAGGCTATTCATTATTAATGCAAGTGAAGCATACCAGCTTCAATATTGAAGTCTAGTTCTCTTGGAGCTTCCTTGCACCATTCATCTATCATGGGATTAAAATTGTACTGTGGTTCCGCCCACGCAATCCAGTCAACAATGGACTTTGCATTCTTTAAGTCCTGTTAAGAAATGAAAAGAGAAGACAAGTTGAAAGAAGTGTGAACAGTCATACAATAGCTAATAGCTCTTACTGTTCATATCAAATGCTTCAAAACGAAAAAAGACCAGACCTCCAAAATAATCGCTCTAATGCCATCATGCTGAACTTTAACAACCACATCCTGCCCGTTAGCTAGAGTTGCACGATGAACCTGAGCTATCTACAAAACAGAGAGGAGCTCACTATAAAACAAAGCATATGAACTTTACCGAAACATTTGGCTTCCCAGGCTCAAACAGATTTCAGAATGTTACCGAAGCAGTTGCCAAAGGCTCGTCAACAAAATCGGTGAACAAAACATCCATGGAATTCCCTAGTTCTCTTTCAATAGTTCGACAAACCTGACAAAAAGAAGGTACATATACAGCTTATTAATATATCAACAAGGACACCATATTATAAATAAAGAGCAGTCCCATATCAGAGAACTTTAAAATCATACCACATTGACATAATATCAAAAAAATACTTTTCTTTCTTTGTATATCCTCTAATGTTAACATTAAGGTAGATTTTACAAACCTCCTGCAACGGACGAGGAGGTAGCGAGTCTTGCAACTGAGTGAGAAGAGATATATAAGCCTGAGGTAAAACATCAGCACGAGTAGATAGATACTGCCCAAGTTTCACCCATAACCCTTCCAATTCCACAATCAAATTCAAAACCCGCTTAGCATTACGATCATGAGCTTTATCCCATAAAGCAGGAACTTTAGACTTCTTAATCCACTTCTCCTTTTGCTGAACACCCTTCACTCACAAATACAAAAATTCTGACTTTCGAAAATACTCTAGAAGATAATGAGAGAAAGAGATTAGAAAACAGAGAATCAGAAGCTTACCTTATAATCGAGGTAAATAAGTATAGCTATAGAGAAGACTTTCATTCGTCTTCTATAAATGTTTCCCAAACCCATCGATACAAATTTATGAAAGAATCTCTTGATAATTTCTGATAGTCTAACGAAAAACGATAAGAGAGAATCCAACACTAGTGACCACCACCGTTTATTCTACAATAATCAGATCAAAAAGAGAGATTTTTTTTTAAGTTCTTCAAATTCTGAAATCAAAAGAACCCAGATCGTAGGGAAAGTACAAATTCAAGATTAAGGAAAAAAACTTAAGATTAAGAGGACCCAGATCGTCAAAATGAGATTTTTGGAAGCAAAAATTTCACCTGGAAAGAGCCAGAATTGATTCCACGAAATCGCGAATTCCGCATTTATAAAATTAAGTGGTGGGATTAGAATATTCTACGTTTGAATTAGCTTTCTAGGAAAAGTTCGCAGCTTTCGGGTAGGTGAGAGAGCTTAACGTAAGAATTACAAAGACAAAGACGAAGACGAAGACAAAGATCTACGGAGAAAAAACGCGTCATGCGTTTTTGCGATGAGACGAAAAGTAAAACCCCCGCGAAGCAATTGATTCTATACCGCAGATTCCTATGGGACCCACACATCTCTTTTTCTGATTCTGTTGGGCTTTTTATTTTACGCGTTATGGGCCCAATAAGCCCAAGTTACTGTGATCGTCAATGGGCCACGTCATCTAATATATGCTTGTCAGTTGTCACGGTAGATGCGTTTAGTAACCAACCCACCTGCATATATAAACCACACATGCCACATGTAGAAATAACAAAAACATATACTACTGTAACTAAATTATTTAAAAATTATAGTTGTAACGTGTAAGTACAAACTACTTTATATTTAGTTCTAAGATATAGTATTAGTCATACATATAAAAATTAGTGTCGATTATATACGTTATAACTTATAAAAATGTTATAACTTATAAAAATGTTAGGCAATTTTCATACTAATAAACATTTAAAACGTTATTATTATTGTTTTATTTTTTCTGACAGCGTAAAACATTATTTCATGCAAGCCAAGGTGCAACACTATCGTAAAAAACAAGGATAATTTAAATACAATACCTCATATAAAAAGTAGCTAATAACTTAAGAATGTTTTGGGAGCATTAAGCTATACAAAACCAAAGAAACATGGTTTCATCAAACTCACTCTTTCTTCTTGTTCTTCTTCTGCTCCTCTTCACTGTACTAACTCATAACTCTAGCCTTGAAGATGATCTCCCGAATGATATACCGAACGGCTTTTTCTTACCTTTCGAATCTAATCTTTACGTTGAGATCACCATTGGAACCCCAACACGAACCTTTAACCTCAAGCTAGACTCTTCTACACATCTCACATGCCTCGATAATGATGATGACCACCAATGCTCCCTCTCAGACAAATCTTCCAACACTTTCTCTACAATCTCTTGCAATAACTCTTCTCTTTGTCCTCATGTCTCCACCAATTACACTAACTATTTCAACGCAACAACAACAAACACAACAACTTCTGTCTCTCTTCTCTGCACTCCTTCCGATTTCTGCCGCTACGAGGCCTCTCCCTCTAGCTCCGGCTACCTTGTCTCCGACACACTTCAGTTAACTTCCTCAATCACCGACCAAGAAAACTCTCTCTCTATAGTGCGAGGGTTTGTCTTTGGCTGCGGGGCTAGAAACCGTGCGACGCCGGAGGAAGACGGTGGTGGCGTCGACGGGAGACTTAGTCTAACGACTCACCGTTTCTCGCTCCTCTCTCAGCTACGTCTCACAAGATTTTCACACTGTCTTTGGCCTTCCGCAGCCGGGTCGCGTAACTACATCCGTCTCGGATCAGCGGCTTCGTACGGCGGCGATATGGTGTTGGTTCCGATGTTAAACATGACGGGGACGGAAGCTTACTCGTATCACGTTGCTCTCTTCGGGATCAGTCTTGGCCAACAGAGGTATAAACATATCACTCGTTTGATGTTTTGATTATATTTTTAATTTACTCCATTAAACCTAGCTACGACTATCCCCTTTGCATAATCTCTCATGAGTGTCTTAAAAACTAACCATAGTTATAATTAAAGACATTTTCCTTTTTGGATGTCAAAAATATCTTCTCTAAGACATTAAGACAATTTAGACACTTAAAAAGGAAAATGTCTTTAATTTTAATCTTGATTAGTCTATTTTTACCATGGTTGATCTTGGAGACATCAATGAGAGGTTATGCAATGTAGATGCTCTAACATTTTGTTGGGGTTAATTTGTTTAAACTTTAAACCCTAGCTAACATAGCTACGTAAACATTTGATATAATATACGTTTTAACAACAAATTTCATAGACTCAAACATTTGATATTTGGATTTCGATTAATAGTTTGCGTTAAAAGGTGTTTTTTTTTTTCCAAATAAAACCTACATATTGAACACCATTTTATTAATTATTTGAATAATACTTTTAAACAAGAAAAATATTTTGTATTTTAAGAAAATGGTTTTCTAACGTTTCACATAAAAGATAAAACCACAAACGTGCAAGTTAGTATTTAAAACAATCAAGCTCTTTTTTCTCTAAATGTAAATATCCATTATATTGTTTCTCATGATCTTTTTTTTTATTAGAATGAGAAGCAATGAGAGTAGTGGAATAGCAATAGACGTTGGGACTTACTACACGAGTCTAGAGCCATCACTCTACGAGGAGGTGAAGGAAGAGCTAACGGCGCAGATTGGACCAGCGGTCGCATACGAAGTGAACGAACTAATGTGTTTCACAACCGAGGTTGGGTTAGAGATAGATTCATTGCCTAAACTCACTCTTCATTTCCAAGGATTAGATTACACTATCTCAAACAAAGGACTTTATCTCCAAGACAGCCCATCTTCTCTCTGCACGGCTTTGGTCAGATCATCGATGAAAGATGAGGAAAGGATTAATGTGCTTGGAGCATCAGCTTTTGTTGATCATGCAGTTGGGTATGACACTTCACAGAGGATGCTTGCCTTTCAACAAAGGGATTGTTTGGCCGATTTCGTAGATGGTATGTAGTAAACTTTTTGAGTTTTAATTAGTCTTTTTATTATCCAAATAATTGTTATAAATATTTGTAGACATTATCATACATGATAATGTTCATGTTTATTTTGTTATTCCAACTTGCGACGTAGAGCATTGCAACTTAATAAACTGGCACAAATTAAAATAGCAAATTTTCAAAAATTCGAAGTTGACACTTTTCAGAAATATTTACCGGACAAGTAAACAATATAACCATGGATCTCGACTTGTGTCTTACCCGAGATCAGAAGTTGTATTCTTACCATTAAAACATTTATAATGGTCAATTTGCCAATTATCACTAAGTCACTTTGTAGAATAAGTTGTGGATATGCATGCAAGAAGTTGACAAATGTCAATAAATTTAGAAAACTAAGCAACGAAATCACTTCCCTATCTAATGATGAAAAAGTCATTTCAAAAACATTATCTTAGCTTTCAGGTTTGGATATTTACATGTCCCGACATATATGCAATGAGATAGGGGCGGTGCATTTGTTGGCGGCGCCACACCTTTTAGGTTCCATTTTTGGTTTTCCATTTATTTCACATTTAAGATGATATCTATGTACATATGTCTATCTATAGAAGTTCTCAGGAAAAAATGTTCTAAAAGAAAAGTCCTTTAATACCTAATTAAGCCATACTAATACTGTCTAAGTATAACAACCTTGCAGGTTTATATCAGTGTTATTGTGTTACCTACTAAACATGTACATATATGTTAGGTAGTGGAATCTTCTTTTAAAAAAATTAAAACTATTTTTGAGATCTATAACTACATATCATCAAGTAATTAACCCATCGAATCCACTAATACTAAACACCGGTTATGCTATATCCATTCTTAAATAAGGAAGGTCACTAGACCCATATATAAGCTTGAGTCAAGTCCTCCTTGTGACAGTCTTAAGCCTTATTTCAAATAAAGAAATATAACTTCGGTAATTTTAAAAGTAACCAATGTTTGGTTTGAGGTGAGGTTTGTATGAATTAAGGTGAAACCAAAGTATTGATCCAAAACCAAAAACACCAATAGTACTATTGGTTATTTTGTTAAAAGATTGAAGGTACGAATAATTGACAACACATCCTATATGTATGTTGCTAATGCTATGCACATTAATATGTCGAGATTTAGAAACATGAATAAATAAGCAAATCTTTTACTATTTGCGCAAATCTGTAAAATAAAGGTATACTCAGATCTGTAATGTTTCTTTATATATATTCTCCTTCTCGGTTTTTCTTGATTCTTATTTAGCATGGAGGCCAATCACCACTAATGCAATAATTCTTTGACTTCAAGATTTTTCTAAACAAGTAAAATGTAGTAGGACCGTTGCGCGCACCAGCTAGCTTACTTATTCCTATCCCTTTCCATGTGGTTCCTTTCGGAAAAAAAAGTATCATTAATTATATCGAATTATTATTTAGGCCGGTGTTACATAAATTTGTATACAATATAAAGTAGTTTTTTATATATATAATATACCAAAGTTGTTTACAAATTTTACACATGAGATATGTATAAATCAAATACCTTATCATGCGTCTTTTACAACCAAGAAATTCATCCACCTAATTTAGTTGATATACTTCACGCGACATCAATTTCATTTTGCTACATTATCATATATTGATATTGTTAATAGTTTTGGACTTTTATGGAGTTTTATGATCTAATTTTAGTCCGCATATCTCTCCCGAACAAAGGCCATGAAAGATATTGACATATAAACTTTCTTCTAAATATGTAGCATTCTTAAATTTGGAAAAACTTATTAAACATTTTGTAATTGATTTAACTTAAAAACAAAATAGATACCCATATAATAAGTTAGACTAAGAGAATCGATTGATGTAAAGATTTTGTGAAGTGTACAAGATTTTATGAGTGGATGGTGGAAAGGCCGGCCGTGAGAAAGGCCGAGTCTTTTGACATTATACCATAAGTGTTTGAGCACTAGAGCCACTTGCTATAGGAATCTTTAGCTGATGGTCGAATAATTATATCACCAAATATGTAAAATATATATAATATTGGACCGGAGAGGTTGTATAGTTTATATGTCTCTCTCTTATAAATACTTCATATCACTCCACTCCCTAAACCATCACAACTACACACACTCTCTCTCTCAGATTGATGTACATTCTTGCCCAACGGAGTAGAATTGCATGAAGTGGAGTAGAGTATAATGCAGCCAAGGATGACTTGCCGGAACGTTGTTAACCATGCATATGAATAATGTGATGATTAATTATGTGATGAACATATTTCTGGCAAGTTGTCCTTCGGCTACATTTTGCTCTCTTCTTCTCATGCAAACTTTCCTTGGGATATTCTACCTTTTCATTCATTCAAATCTACGATGTGAAACGGATTAACATCGACCGTATGAGTATTTATACATATATGTCCATATATACATTTTTATATGAAAAGTTGCATTTATTTTATTGAAGCTTAATTAACAAAACCAAAAGGGTGTTTCTCTTTCTTTTCTTTTACAAAACATCTTTGATCTTTATTTAAAAGAAGATATATTTATTATAAAAAAAACCTTTGATGAGTAAGAGATCGAAATAGAGATTTTATACGTGATTAATTATGATCTACATACTGATATTAGACCAACTAAAATCCATGGGCAAAAGGATTGGCGAATATTGTCTGCATTTTATCATTTCACATGTTTAATATTTTATTCTATATATAGTCACAATAGGAAAGTATATGATTGTCATGCAGGTTTTGGGAGCCAAAAACAAAACCCTTAGGCTTACATTAGGATGATTCTAACCTCTACAGGGAACAAGTTGGCTTGCATTAACCTTATCTGTACGGACCAAACGGGTGGAACATACCAAAAAACAGTACCAATCAGATCTAAGAGATACAAATCAATTTTTGGCATGCTCATTGACCCACTCGTAGGTTGTTTTCTTAGTGATCAACTCATATGTAATTTTACGTAACAATCAAGGAAAAATATGTAAAAGCTATGAAGAAAAGAGAAAAGAAGCCGAAATTTCTGGAAGTATGTTGAAATGTGCGTTGTCGGTTTTGGGAATCTAAGGTACTGTGAGCCGACAAAAGTAGAGATGTAATAAAGATTTTGGTCAGGCAATCATAAATCCAAATCTTTCTGCATTTTATAACAATGACGCTCATCATCACTTTCCTCTTCAATATGTCTCAGCTTTTACTTACGTGCGTTATCATCATGTTCCTATAACGTATCATCTCTAACTTTTTATTTAAACAATCTGCGGAGCATATATAAAGAACCGGATAGGACAAGAACAAAACGTCACCGTTTATATGAGAAAGCAAAGCCCACTCACTCTCAGTTTTGATATGTTTTTATGAATAGTATCACCAGCCGCATCTATTCATTCACACTAATAACGATATTTATAAGCTAATTATGGATTTTAAATTTACGTACATTGTGAATTTCTATGTTAGGTAACATAAGTATAATTCATTATAAGGAACAATGCATTTTCACATACTGCAGTGCACATTATTAATAAACAATAGTGTCTAACATATTGCAATGCACGTTACTTGATCCAACTCTCTATCCTATTTTGGGTTGAGAGGAAGAACATTTTTTGAATTGGCCGTCATTTGGTACGTACAAATGGTTGAACATGATTGCGACTAATTTTATTTTTTATATATCGTTAAAAAAATTTCTGAATAGAATCTTCAAGTAATTTGAGACGTCTCTAGTATAGTGCCTAATATTTCGTCTCTACTAATGTCTAATACGGGTTCAATCACAAGGACTCATCCATGTAGTGAGTAAGATACCAAAGTACTCTTCAGTAATTTTAGTCGACAATATTTTGTTTTTAGCGTGTGAATTAAGTTTCCATATATGATACGTACCCAATTTTTGACCTTTGTACTTATGATACATAAAATATTTACGCGTCGAACGTTATGTATATACGTATGATATAATTTATTTTTATTTTGTGTGGGGGAAAATGACAGTTGAGCTTCAAGTTGATTGAGAGACCAGGCCTACTATACAAAGAGAAGCGATTAGCACCAAAAAACAATAGTAGTACGGTTGTATTTGTCGGATCTATCATGGTCTCCATTAAGTAAAATATATTCATTTAATATTCATGAAGTAGTGGTCGATATAAAATCCAAAGATTCTGATTAGGAAAGTGGGAAATTGAGGAAATATATGAGAACGTGAAGGTGGCGGTCTTACCTAAAATGGATAAGGCCATTAAAAGATTCGAGCCTACGAATACGAAGGATAAATATGAATATGTATAGTGTATTATTTTGATTTAGTATAAGAAAAGCTGTGATTGGTTGATTCTTCCCTCGCGTTACCTTTTTGTTTTGCAAGTTGACTACTTGACACACACTTTATAAGACATATGTGAATATGTATTGTAATACACCATAGTAATATAAGTAGGTCGGTCATACATTTGTATCAATATGAATAATTAATCCACAAATCTTTTAGCCATAGATAACACAGAGATGGCTCTTGATTTTATTTCCTGTTTTGGGGGTTATGACATGAGTTCATTTCACATGATGTCGTTATTTTGAAGCAAATTATATTTGAAATCGTTGTGAAAATACTCGAACTATTAACTATGTTTGATCTTTCAATTGCAGATGAAACTTTTAAACACTAGACCACCATAAACTACATATGAGTGGATTGTTGTAATCTTGTAAAATCTTGATCTTAAGGGATTGTTCTACGTCTATTTATTTTTTGGATATTGTAGACCTTAACTATGTAACGAAACTTTCCCCACTACTCCCCACTATCAACTGTATGAAATTGATAATTAATCACCTAAACTTTTGTTTCCACTCCGAAAACACCTTTAAAAGAAAAAACACCTAAAATTGCATCTCACATATATAAATTTTATAAAAACTTCCAACAAGAAAAAGTAATTATTTTTATAGTTTGGAAATTTGTTGTTTAGGTTTTTCTTTTTTCCCCGTTTTTCGATTTAAAAGCCTTAGGGATTGTTATTAATATCAATCTGGTTTTAGATTTTCTAATTTTTTTTTTAAATGACTTTAATAATTAAAAAAAAAAACATTATAACCTATTGCTAGAGAGTTTTCTATAATTATTTTGATTAGTTTTTCACAATCTTTAAAAATTTCTCAAACAATATCTCTATTTTAATAATATTTTCATGATTTTATTTTGTAAAGAAAAGTATAAAAAGTCATAAATCAATAACATAATAATTTAATTCATTAAAAATCATAGATTCTTTTGTTTTAATTGAATAACACAAAAAAATTAATGACATTTATAAAAATATGAATCCAAAACTTCAGATTTATAAAGATTCTATATTACTTTTATAGTGTTTAAAATAATAACACCAAATTTTAACAAACTTATTAAATAATAACAGATTCTACGTAATGTATTAATATTTTAAGTGATGAAAACTCTATTTAAATCATAAACCAATAACACTGTTTTTAAAGTGATTATGAAACTAGTCCAAAAATAAAGAAAAATCATGAAACTAAGCCCCGTATTAAACCTATTAAGGATAGTTAATGGGCCATAGCCCAAAACAAGCAAGAACCCTAAATTTTCGTCATCTTCATCACACGTGCCCAGAACCAAGAGCTTACCTCGGCATCTGATTTAGCAATCTGGATCAGGTCTGCAATTTCTGATGATTCACTCTCCATTGTTGTAAATCTATGTTTCAGCTTATGATCAAAAACCAATGCGTATGAATCGTCTATGTTCACCAAATCAGTACACGTAAAAGCGAATGTGATTTCTCTAATTCTACCGGAGAGCTTATTCAAACCTGTAATTCGCTTCGTGTTTTGCGTATACGTCTGCTCAATCTTCAAGATCATAACTTTTTGATTAACCTATGGCTGTAAGTTTGCAGCTTTTTTTTCTTCTTACAAAGCTCTGTTTTTTGCTAACTTGATTATACGAAAGAGTTGATTTTATTGCTTATATTCGGATGCAGCTTTTAATATCTTGTGGGGAAGTTACCTCTTCTCAATTCACTGTATTTCGCTTACTCAACCAAAGCCTTGATTTTGTTAGTGACAATGTCTCTAGGCTCTTAGCTCCTATTTTCACCAACCTCAGGTACATGTTTTGATTCATTTATTGGTTTCCATGACCATCTAATCTGTTTGCTGATGATTCTCTGCTTTTTGGAAATGTAGGGACTTTGAAATGCGTCTTTCTTGTATCGAACGTCCTCCATCCATTTCTGGCAATCATTCTCATTTGTGCACTGAGAAATGGTTTTCTGATCAAAAAGATTATGATCAAAAGGAAGACCCGGAAGCTATTTTCAATGTGTTGGATTATATCTTGAAAAGCAGCTTGGATCGTCTGGCTTCATTGAGGTTTGTCTTTCACCAGTAACTTCAGGAATTTATATTTGCAAACTGCTTCTGATGAAAGCCTACAACTTGTGCTTCTCTTGTAGGGAGAGTGTATGTCAGACAAAGAGTTTTGATTACGATGATTGTTTATCTATTCACTCGTCTATAATGAGGGATCTTTGTTTGCAAGGGAAGTTGGATGCTGCTCTCTGGCTACGGAAAAAAATGATATATAGTGGAGTTATTCCAGGTTTGATCACGCACAATCATCTTTTAAATGGGTTGTGTAAAGCAGGTTATATCGAGAAGGCGGATGGGCTTGTTAGAGAGATGAGGGAGATGGGTCCTTCGCCTAATTGTGTCTCTTATAACACCTTAATCAAGGGTCTTTGCAGTGTTAACAATGTAGATAAAGCTCTGTACCTCTTCAATACTATGAATAAATATGGTATTAGGCCAAATAGAGTGACTTGCAATATAATTGTGCATGCACTTTGCCAGAAAGGTGTTATAGGAAACAACAACAAAAAGCTTCTTGAAGAGATCTTAGATAGTAGCCAGGCGAACGCACCCTTGGATATAGTCATCTGTACCATTCTGATGGATAGTTGTTTTAAGAATGGAAATGTGGTTCAAGCCCTTGAGGTTTGGAAGGAGATGTCACAGAAAAATGTCCCTGCTGATTCAGTTGTGTACAATGTCATTATTCGTGGGTTATGTTCGAGTGGAAACATGGTAGCTGCTTATGGGTTCATGTGTGACATGGTAAAGAGAGGAGTGAATCCTGATGTTTTCACTTACAACACTCTCATTAGCGCCTTGTGCAAAGAGGGAAAGTTTGATGAGGCATGTGATCTCCATGGTACCATGCAAAATGGTGGTGTTGCTCCTGATCAGATCTCATACAAAGTTATTATTCAAGGTTTATGTATACATGGAGATGTGAACAGGGCGAACGAGTTCCTTCTAAGCATGCTAAAAAGTTCTCTGCTTCCAGAGGTTCTGCTATGGAATGTGGTTATTGATGGTTATGGAAGATATGGTGATACTAGCAGTGCTTTATCTGTTCTGAATCTAATGCTTTCGTACGGTGTTAAACCAAATGTTTACACAAACAATGCTTTGATTCATGGGTATGTGAAAGGGGGAAGATTAATTGATGCATGGTGGGTCAAAAATGAAATGCGATCTACCAAAATCCACCCAGATACTACCACCTATAATCTGCTACTAGGTGCTGCTTGTACATTGGGTCACTTGCGGTTGGCATTTCAGTTGTATGATGAAATGCTGAGAAGGGGATGTCAACCTGATATCATTACGTATACTGAGCTGGTTAGAGGGCTCTGTTGGAAGGGTCGATTGAAGAAAGCCGAAAGCCTTCTGTCGAGAATACAAGCAACTGGTATAACAATAGATCATGTTCCATTTTTGATACTAGCAAAGAAATATACCAGATTGCAGAGGCCAGGCGAGGCGTATTTAGTTTACAAAAAGTGGTTAGCGACGAGGAACAGAGGAGTTTCTTGTCCAAGCATACTAAATCACATGCATACAGAAGAGCAGTAATGCAGCTGGTTTAATCAAGAAACAGAGCAAATTTATCCTACCCCGAAATGCCTATTGCCTCTCCGGTAGTTGTTTAAGGACACCTGAGCCAAGTTTAGTTTCTTTTCGAAACGTAGAAGATTCGACACGAGGAACGACAGAACTTTGTTCCAGATATCGATCTTGGTGGAGTCACAAGAAGTCACTTTATTACTACAAATGGTATTCCTCTTTCCCTTTTCTTGGGAAACATTCGATGTGTTTTCTTCATATCTCTCACAAATTGTAGTTACATTCAGGTTTTGATGGATGGTTGAACGCACACAGGGCTGTTTCTTCAAAAACTCCCAATATAGTTTCTTGTCTGAAACACGAGAAGCCTTTCATTTCAATTTACAGGGAAAATGTGAATATCCCTTTCAAGCAATGATTCTCGGGTCAGTAAGAGTCATGTTATGCTATCATATTGGCTTATTGCGTTTGAAAGTTAATGATGATAATTGGTTCATGTACAACAAGATGTTTAATCATCCATTCTGGTTGGCTTTGTAGAACAATAATTTCTCAACTTCTGTAATATTATCCCAAAATTTTGAAATTAAGAAAGAAGCTGTGTTACAACAAAGATTACTACAACGAGAAATAAAGAATTCAAGAAACATATGCAATGCGTCTAAAAACTGCTCTGAAAGTCTGTCCACCATTTCTAGCAACTTTCTGTCCTTCCTCAGTAGCACTGCATAGAAGCTCAACAACAGGATCCGAAACAAGCTCTTCTTGTGTTAGAGATTCAAACATCGGATGTTTCTCTAAGCAAGACTTCATCCACTCTCCAAGCTCCTCTACATCAGTGATTGTGTAAATAATCCCACCAGCTCTAAGAACATAAGCATACTCATCTAACAAATGAGTACTAATCACTCTCCTCCTATGATTCTTCTCCTTAAAATGTGGATCAGGGAAGAGGAAAAACATCTTCGAAAGCTGTCCTTTCTCGAAGTAATTCGGAATGTACTTCATCGAGTTTGTCCTAACAACGGAGATGTTCTCATACTGTCCCTCCGAGCTTGTTCTCCTTAAAGCTAAGATCCGTTCTTTAACGTACTCCGTCACTTTATCTCTGAGCTCCATACCGATCATTAGCGTATCGGGGAAAAGCGTCGCAAGGGAGATTAGTAGGCCACCAAACCCGCATCCGATATCCGCAAACTCAACCTTCTTGATGAATTTGTTGTCAGCTTCAACGAATTTGGGGAAGTGAAGTGAATAGTCGACATGAGCTGGAGATATGGGGATTGGGAAGTGAGAATCGCTAAGTGGGTTACTATGAGCTCTTGCTCTGTAGAATCTCTTCCTAGGAAGCCCTGTTGATTTGCTGAAGGTGGTTGCTTTCGTCTCATTGTCCATTATCACTAAACCACACAAAGGTAACAATAACAGTGAGTGACATAATCAAAACAGAGTCTTACGAATAACAAATACGTATTTGATTCATCTGAGATCTAATAATCTAGCTTAAACTTTGTGAAAGAAACGAACTTTGAATAAACTAAGACCACTTCTGCAAAACCCAGTAAATGCCTAAACCGTAAACCCTAATTCTCTAAAGTCTCTGTTCACTGAGAAGATAGAGAGCAAGTATGGCTATGAGAAAAACTAAAGGCATGAATTCATAGTTATATGATACAATACGAACACAAGAAATAGACTAAGTGAGATTTCGAGAGGATTTACCTGATTCAATCTCCACTTGAAAATCAATAATCTCGAGCTCGTCGTTCTTCGAAAACTAACCCTCAGAGAAGAAGCAGAGAGAAGAACTTGCCTAAGAAGAATTAGGGTTCCTATGTTCTAAATGGACCCAAACCCATAACTTATTCTTAATGGGCTTCTTTCCAGCCCATTACATTCACTGACTAACCTCTTTTTGCAAGACCAAGAACCCAAGTCTTTTGTTATTTGCTACCCCAAATGGTATTTTTACAAACTGACTGAATCTATTGGTAAGTTGCATAATGTTTTAGAAATTTTGGAGTATGAATTTTTTAAGTCAATGTAATTTAGACCGAGAGAATCAGAGATCCTTGTGCACAAGAATGAAGAATCACAGAAATAAAAATAAGATACAAGTTCGTGTAAAGAATAGTTTCTCTCTAAGGACCATTGTGTCTAGAACGTCTCCCACTGTGACTCCCTCTGAAGCCACCCCCAGACTTTGACCCTCCAGCCATTGGACCATTACCATGCTTCAATGGCACAACTGTGTCCATATACATCAATCTCCCTGGCCAATGTCTTTTCTCTTTCGGAAGCCGACGTAGCTGCTGCAGCCAAAACGCAACGTATTCTCCTTCTGGATCATAGTTTTGTGCCTAAACAAAACCAATCATAAACATTTTCAATATCCTCTTCATTACTATTTCTAGTGACTTGTGTTAAAAGAAACTCACTTGCTTGGGAATGCTGAAGTACCGGTCTTCCCGTGGATCATTTCCAACTCCTTCAATGGTAAGAAAAACAGATTTCAACCATCTATAAAGTTTCCATTTCAATCTCATTCTCAATGTTGAATTTGAAAACCACAAGTCACAAACTGTGTCATGAGTAGTACTTACCTGCTCCATAGGTCCAGTTTCCATAATTAGAACAAGGATCATAGTCTAATAGACATGTCTCAAACCATTCTGCACCCATACGCCAATCCAACCCCATGTCCCGGACAAGAAACGAACAAACAATCTGTCGGCCTCGATTTGACATGAAACCTGTAGTGGATAACTCCTTCATGTTTGCATCTATAAGAGGATACCTAATACCATTCATGAGAAGTCACTAAAGGTCCACAAGCTTTACTTTGTTGATCTTTCAAAAAAAAAAACCACAACATCAAATAATTACCCTGTCTTGGCATCTCTCCAAGACTCAAATAGTTTCTGATCTTGGCTCCACTTCCCTTGCACATTTCTCGGGCCACCTACGAAGAGAATGCGCTATTTAAAAAGTTCACTGTAACAACATTGCATTGAGCTTTAATTCGAAAGCATAGTTACCTAGATGAAAAAGTGAGTTTCCACACTTAATTGAAAGAAACCTGAAGTAATCTCTCCATATTAGTTCAAAAAGTACCCTGGAAACATATATCTAATCAATTAGGACCAAGAGTAAAGAGAATGCAGTAGAGATACAATACTCAGATATGAAGATATACCAGTATGTTGAATTATTTGCTACTCTTTCCTTTTCATATCTTTGGACCTGAAATATTTTTTCAGTTGTCACATAAGTGAAAGACTGCTATATGTTTTGGGGTAACGAATTACGGTTTTGAAAGAGTTTACCTCTTCATAGATAAAACGAGGAGAGATACACCCAAAGGCAAGCCAAGGAGAGAATTTCGTCGAATAATCAGGTCCTAACATTCCGTTCCTCGTCTCTTTGTATACTTTCAATAGATCCTGCATGAAAAAAGAGACAAACAACATTATGTACACACACAAGCAACGCCAATAAGAAACACAAGAATAGCTCATTATCCTCTTACCTTTTTCCAAAAGTACTCAAATACTCTGCCTACTCCTGCACTTTCACCACCAACGAATCGCATTCCTCTGGTTACCTGTATCAACACCATGAATACAAAGACACTAACTCATGAAGAATGTTGTTACTTTCTTTTTTCTCTCGTTTCATTTAAAAGAGCTTCTCAGAGAAACACACCTCTTGAGGCTCAACCCCAAGTTTCTCAAGAGTTGGAACATCTCCCCAATCATCAACAGAAGGTGTTGGCCCTAGAGATAGTGGAATGCGAGTAGAGCTTCTGATACTACACTTAGCTTCCACCGACTGCAAGCGAATTTTCAACCAGAAACAAACATTGGTATCAAACAAAATAAACATAAATCTAGTTTGGTATACTACAAATTCTGGTACTAAATATCATAAACCTTTCAGCATTTCATATACTCACTCCTAATGTGTCAAGAAACACACCAACCGAAACAAGAACATTACCTTACGAAACTGAGTGTAGACATCAGGCAAGTCAAAAACATCAAAAGGAAGATCATCTTTGTGATACATAGTACTTCCCCAAATGAGCTCAAGCTTAGTACTATTTCCAACCCTTTTCAAACCTTGATTCACAAGTCTTTCAACGTCTACCTCCTCACTACACGTTTCTTTATGCGCAAAAACCTAAGAAAACAAACAAATCACATTTTCATATTCCCTCACAAAGCTCTGATAAATTTCTTCAACACAAGCAATAAACAGAACTTAACTGTACGAGCTCCAAAATCTTTAGCAAGAGAAGGAAGAATCTCTTCTGGTTTACCACTTCTAATAAGAAGATTCAATCCTCGTTTCATAAGATTCTTTCTCAAATCAACCAAACATTCCATAAGAAAACCGCCTCTTAAAGCTGAAAACATAGTCACAAAGATTGAGTGATCAAGATCACAAAAAAGGATTGATTTTTATGATTGGAAACATTACCTCCGGTTTTAGGGAAGTTGAAGAAATGAGTAGTGTGAAAGAGACGAGGATCGAGACAGTAAACAGGCAAAATGGTATCAGAGGAAGACCAAGCTTTGTACAATGCGTCATTGTCAAGAACTCTGAGATCGTTTCTGAACCAGAGAATCGTTACTCCTTTCCCCTTTCTCTTAACGGAGGAAGAAGAAGGTAATGCGTATCTCTCAAATGTTTTTATGGCGACGGAGTCAATCTCTTCCTCGGTGAGAGCCGGAACACGGTGGATATGGTCGTTCATTTTTGCGGCGGAGCAGAGGAACAGAGAAGAGGAAGAAAGGGGTTTCTTTGAGAGGTGAAGATGGTGAAGAGTGAATCTGCGAAGTGGGTTTGAGAGAGGAGAAGAGAGCGAGAGAGAGGAAGCCGCCATTTACGGATGATGCTTTGTAACGTCATCTACTTTTTGGTGTTTGTGTTTTGACGAGTTGTGGATGCGACACGTGTCACTTGGTTGGGAAGCGTGACGTGGTGGATGTCTAGCCTTTTGTCTGGATCTGTCTCTGTTTTTGTTATAC
>Ga0041059_1000643_pt1 | contig 27058 bp, 20 predicted proteins | sample AraColnosormetaG_FD_56232 | JGI IMG/M metagenome (GOLD analysis project Ga0041059, IMG submission 56232) | Arabidopsis roots microbial communities from North Carolina, USA - Col MF nosort | ecosystem: Host-associated > Plants > Roots > Unclassified | place: USA: North Carolina | collected... | reverse complement strand
CTTAAGTATACGTAGATGTGGATATCATTTTTACAAGGAAAACACATAGTATAGGCTTAGTGATTACATGTTTTTAAAGAATTCCACCTCTAAATACTCTGGATTAATGACGACAACAGAAGCATCAAAAGCATTTGTAATCTAGTTCTCCCTTGTTACATATGAAACAAAAATGTAAAACATGGTAAAGGTAAATTTTTCTTCATAAATATTATTAAATCGATTTAAGATAGTTGTTTAGCTATTACCTCTGAAAGTACTGATTTTGGCAAACCTAATTAGGCAAACAACAATTTCACCACTTGAATTCTCACATGCTTGACTTACTTGATCAGCAAATTTTCCCACAAAGTACATGGCAAGCGATCATTGCTTTAATTAAAAACCATTTTACATTATTTAGACATAAGTAATATTTAAACTAAGAAAATAAACGAAACTCTTTACTTACATTTCGTTCCTCAGCTCCAATTCGAGCTTCTTTGCTGATTTGTTGTTGACAATCATGTTGTCAATTTTCCCCATATTGAAAACTTGACCAAGAACATCTGCAATGAATACGTTTGTCTTAGATCCAATGATAACTTGATCAAGATTTAGTTTAGCAGACTATAATATTAAGAAAATACTTACCAACCAAATAGAATGGATTCAATGCACCAACATTGATGGATTGAAACGTAGGTATGTCAAGTAAGCATCATGAGAAATGGAAACACATGCTGAGAAAAATGTATGGTTAACAAAAGCCATCTTGAATTGATGATCAGTCACTCGGAATTGTCCCCTTCCTTGACCCAAAGAGAAGTTTTCAATAACTCTCCACTGATCAAGCGCTACGTGCCTTTCATACTTTTTCACCAATCCCTTTTTCACACTTGCGTGAATCTTGCATCCCTTAAACACAATATTCTAATTTATCATCAAGAAATATATATAAAATTATGATGAACTTTTTAAATATGGCGTAACAAGAACGTACCCTCTTATCAGCTAGTACCATTTCGAGTGTATCTACTGACTGGGATGTGTATTGTTTCCAGGTGTTGAGAATTTTGATTTGTACACGCTAGCTGGTCTTGAAGGGCTTAACATCAGTAAGGTAAGTCGTAGCCATGGCCCCATTCATTTTGTTTAAAAGTTGATGGTGAACTTTGTGTTTTATGCTATTATGATGCTTAGTAGGCTGATATGTTTAGGGTTGTAAATGATGTATGTATTTATTGTCTTCAGACCAAGTTTAGTATAATGGTATAATTATGTTTCAATAATCAAAATAGAATTTAAGATTATTCTAAAAACAAATCCAAATAATTTGAAGATAAGAAATCGTAACCGGTATTAGATATAATGAAGTTACCTCGTTTCTTAGGCCAAGTACATATCAAGCTGAATTGAGATATTGAAGATAGATTTAATTTGGTGTTTTTGGAAGATTTTATGAAATCGTAACTAGTATTAGATATAATGAAGTTACCTCGTTTCTTACTCCAAGTACATGGAAAACTGAGTTGCGATATTGAAGATAAATTTGATTTGGTTGTTTAGAAGATTTTATGCAGATTATGTAAAAAACAGATTTTCCCTCCACTAAAATGTTCAAATATGTATATATCGACAATGGGCTTGTTTATATGGTTGGACTCTGAAGAAGGAAAATAAGGTCCTTAATATAAACTCGGTTTTGGATGGGTGGTTGGATCATTTGTTAATGAATCTACGTTGGATGCTCCAATGATCCAGGAGAGGATCCGTGTGTCATGTAGTGTAAAATTATTTATTTGAAGCTCTAGTATATATTTTCTTAGGCTGAAATCACGATGGCAGAAAGTGTAATATAACACATCAATATTGGTTAAAGTTGATTTATCATTGCTGAAATAATAGTGTACAGATATTAAATTTTAAATCTTTTAACAGTTTAGAACCAGCTTAAATCCTACCATTGGACATGCTCTTAAAGCCTTAGAAGCATCTTCCAATCACACCCTTAAATTTTTAACAGCCATCACATAAAAATTGAAAACCAGAATAACGATTAGTTGTTAGCTTGATTCCTGCCAAATTTGTGTCATATATGCTCAACTAAATCATCTTTCAATTGTTCATGCAAAGCCCAATCACGAACTCGAGCTCGAGACGCCATAATATTACCTAGATTTGAAGGCATATCTGTAGAATAGTTGAAATCCACTTGTGAAGACGTGGTTGATTCCTACTGTGTGAATTAGGATGCATCAAACTAAGTATACCCATCTTGTTCATCCTCCAATATCATATTGTGATGTATTATAGATGCTCGCATGATCATTCCTATATTTTCTTTATCCCAAATAAGAGCTTGATTGTTGACAATGGCAAACCGAGCTTGCAAAACTCCAAAAGCATGCTCAACATCTTTACGTCAAGCTTCTTGACTTGGAGCAAATAAAGAATCTTTGTCACCTTGTGGAAGTAAAATAGATTGGATTAATGTAGCCCATTTAGGATAAATTCCATATGTGAGATAGTAAGCTAAATGATAGTCGGTTCTGTTGATTACGTATTTCACTTTTGGAGCTCGGCCTTATATTATATCATCAAAAACTAGTTAGCGATCAAGTATATTCATATCATTTAAGGTACCTGGAGGTCCAAAAAATACGTGCCATATCCAAAGATCTTGAGAAGCAATAGCCTCTAACTGGATGTGTAAGGGTTTATAAGAATATTGATCAAAAAATACGTGCCATATCTCTGTAAGGTTTCATCAAAATATTGATCAAACTTATCGTCAAGCATTTTGTCAAGATTGTAAGATGAAGAAGATCCTTTTTTTGTGGAAGTAGTACAAGGCCTTTTTTGGTGAAAAGAGGAATGATTTGAAGAAAATAAGAAAGATAAGATTGTGTAGTGTCTTTATTTGAAGGAAATAAAGAGGAATAATTTGGTGAAAAGAGGAAGGATTTCAAAAAGATATGATTTGGTAAAGTAGCTTGATAAAAAAGATAGAACCGTTTAGGAGAAAAAAAAGATTGTGTAGAAGTCAATAAATATAACTTCTTAGTAAAGAAGAAGATTTTTCGTTTGTCTAGGAGAAATGCGTTCTTTGTTTAGAAGAAGATTGTTTAATTATATAGAAACACAACTGAAATACAAGTGCTCTTTGGTCGAACAAAATATAAAGTTTATGTGGTGTACAATAATTGAAAACAAATTACTAGTGGTCTTTTTGAAACTTGTGGTGTCATCACAAAAATACAGACAAAACTTGTGGTGTCTCTACACCAAACAAAACTTGTGGTGTTTGCAAAACTTGTGGTGTCTTCTTGTACAAGTGATGTCGGCACTATTCAAATTTTCTAGACCCAGCAACTCAAAACTCATTTCATAAGACTAAATACAAGTTAGAGAACTTAAACACAAGAAAAGAACATAATACTTAAAGCATATAACACAACTGTAAACACTTAAAAGTATATAACACACAAAGTAATAAACTCATTTCATTAATGATTAGAACTGAAATACAACCGAAATCAACTTAAACAAAAGAACAGAACATAATACTTAAAGCATAGAACACAACCGAAACACTTAAAATATATAATACAACTTAAACAAGAACATAAACTCAAAAGCATAGACTTAGGACAACATGTTAGTAATCAACTTGTGCTTAAGAGCCAACTCGATGTCAGAGACAGACTCATTTTTGGTTAGGAGACTCTCTAGTAATCTCTCATTACTTAGCTTATTTTTTTCAGAGAGAAACTTCTCTTTACCATTAAGTGGCTTCTCTTTGAATATTAAATTTTTCTCCTTAATCCCCCAAATATATTGCATATCTGTCATAGTGTTGTTTGCATCACCTTCCACAGTAAGCCTCGTTTTAGCTTTACCTTTGGCTTTGGCTTTGGCTGCCTTTACATCAATGGGGCGTGTTTGATACCCTTCAAGGTCAACTGTCACATGATCTCCTACGGATTCATTTTGTTTTCTTTGCTTGGCTGGTACATTTAAAGCATTGCTAGAACACCACTTTTGATCAAACATAACCTCCCTCCAAACATGTTCAAGAGTTAACTTAGTCTTGTAATCGGTGTGGAAACTATGGTGGGCAAAGTTCATCACATCATTATCATTCTCCCCACTGGTTTTCTCTTTGGTTGTAGCCACATAGCTTCCTACGAACTTGCAACAACCCTCACTTATCTTAGACCATCTATCTTTACAACATTTTGGTAATCTATTTTCCATCCCTTCTAGCTTGGGACTTGCAGCAAAGTAGGCAGCGATACGGTGCAAGAATCATATTGCTTTTTGCTCATTGGATACGACATGATCTTTGGAGGTGTTGAGCCATGCATTGCTGAGGACCACATCTTCAGTTAGTCCCCATTTGCGTCTTGATTTCTTGTTTACAATTGGCTGTTCCACTTTGCTTGGATCATTAGCCCATTGAACTTCTGATGATCCAACATCTATGCTTGGTGAAAAACAAGCATACTGAATTGGTGCAAGCACTTGGTTCTCTTCTTGAGAGGTGAAAAGGTCTAAAAAGCTTCGTTGATGGGAATATGAGTTTGAGGAATCCATAACAATGTTTTGGCTAAAGGTTAAAAGGACTTGAAACGCTTCAAGTAATTTTGATGTGTTTTAAAAAGCTTCAAGTAATTTTAAAGGAATGGGTTGCGGTTTTCAAATGGTTCAAGTTGTGGTTATATGTTAAGTCAAAGCATTGATCACATAGAGCAATGAATGACTAGCATTAGACTTTAACCTATTGATAAACCAATGAAACATCTACTACTAATAAAAGAAACTTCTTGAAGATCTCTCAAGGTGTCCACAACAACTATTTTTCCAACACTCTCTTCATACGCCACGTCAGCATCGGCAAAAAAAAAATTTCATAAATAAAAACCTTTACCCATAATAGTAAGATGCCCAACTATATGAAGCCCACATACTCAATACGTAACATAAAAGCGTAATAATTTTGTAGTCCCCTAATATCAATGGGTCAATCTATAACCTAAAATCAGTTCACAAAAAAAAAAACTAGAGGCATCCTTCCTCCTCACCGTCTCTATCCTCTCATGCTGAATCGATTCAGTTTTCTCCAAAAAATAAAAACTCCACCTTTATCAAATCGCAACTTCGTCATCTTCACTCATGTATCTATTAATCTATATATATAATAAACGACAAGCTTTTTTTGCTATTTATCTCATCATCCAGGCTATCTTCAGCATGAGTAAATTGTAGTTTCGCCCCTAAATTTTAAGTGAGTTAATATGAGAGATTAAGTCGCAACCGTTAGATTAGATATGAAAATAAGGGTTTTTAATCGTAGCCGTCGGCTTTAATACTTTGGCCTCTGCCCCTGCCTTTTAAATTTACAATGGATCAGTCGATTATATGGGCCATACTCTCGAAAGTTTGGGCCATGAAATTATAATTTTGTTGTATGTTTATCATAATGTTTTATTTCCTATTTCTAAGATTCTATTAATTTTATATTTTGCCTATGATATTTTATATATTGATAACTGAACAATCCAATGATTTATATTTTAAAATTTTCTAGATAATGTTTTCTAGAAACCCTAATTCATCTACCCCAAACTCATCATCTATAAATATTGTTCGTGTTGTATTGCTACAATCATAACGTTTCGTCTCTTTATTCATAGTTGTATGTGTAGTTGTTAGGGTTATAGACTTATTGTGTTATTTTTACAGATATTATAATTAGATTGTCCGCTTATTAACTCTCTTTCGTTTATGTTGTATACACAGGAACAGTTCCAAAAGACAGCAATCATCCTCGCAAAATGATGTCTTCCTGTTCTGTATGTTCTTCACGAGCTTCGACGTTTTATTCTATTACTTTCTGTAACAACCCGTCCCGTGGGACCCGCCCACGTGGCCACTCTCTGCAACGTTGCGTCCAGTTGGCGCTGCAGCGCATCAACCCTAACCTCTCTCCTTGGGCCCTCAAGGCTCACATGTAGGTTATTGGTGCGCTTGGCGTTCCTTAAACCCAAGTCATCACCCTTTTACAACCTTTCCACAGGACAAGCTATTACCAATTAATCTGAGTAAAATACAGTGTTATCAGTTTGCATGTGTCGCGGACCAAAGATGCTATTTAGGTGATCGTGGACCGTCTTACTAAGTCAACACATTTTCTGGCCATAAAAAAAAATGATGGAGCGGCGGTGTTGGCTAAGAAATATGTGAGTGAGATCGTGAAGTTGCATGGAGTACATGTGAGTATTGTGTCAGACAGGGATTCCAAGTTTAATTCTGCGTTTTGGAGAGCCTTTCAGGCAGAGATGGGCACTAAGGTGCAGATGAGCACGGCTCATTATCCTCAGACAGATGGTCAATCTGAGAGGACTATCCAGACACTTGAGGATATGTTTCGGATGTGTGTCTTAGATTGGGGAGGTCATTGGGCGGATCACTTGAGTCTGGTAGAGTTTGCTTATAACAACAGCTATCTAGCGAGTATTTGGATGGCGCCTTTCGAAGCGTTGTACGGGAGGCAATGCAGAACACCGTTATGCTGGACCCAAGTGGGGAGGGGAGAGGAGCATATATGGTGCAGATTATGTTCAGGAGACCACGGAGAGGATCCATGTTCTGTTCTTAAGCTGAACATGAAGGAAGCTCAGGATCGACGGCGGAGTTATGCTGACAAGAGGAGGAGAGAGCTTGATTTTGAGGTTGGGGACAGAGTGTATCTCAAGATTTCCATGTTGCGAGGTCCGAACAGGTCTATCTCAGAGACTAAGTTGTGTCTGAGGTACATAGGTCCGTTCAGGATTGTTGAGAGGCTGGGACCAGTGGCATACAGGCTAGAGTTGCCAGATGTTATGCGTGCATTTCACAAGGTGTTTCATGTGTCGATGTTGAGGAAGTGTCTTCACAAGGATGATGAGGTGTTGGCTAAGATTCTAGAGGATCTTCAACCCAACATGACTTGGGAGGCGAGACTAGTGAGGGTTCTCGAGAGGAGGATCAAGGAACTTCGGCGGAAGATGATTCCTTCGATCAAAGTCATGTGGGACTGCGATGGTGTGACAGAGGAGACTTGGGAGCCATAGGCGAGGATGAAGGCAAGGTTCAAGAAGTGGTTCGAGAAGCAGGTTGCTGCATGAGTTTGCCTATCCTTGGTTTCCAGTTTAAGTGTTGTTGAGTTTTTGAGCTCTTGAGTTGTTGTTCTTATTTCTCTTTTTTTTGTATTTTTGTTTGGAGTTGTAACGATCATGACATTTGATGATAAATAAAATAAGTATTTTTTCTTGGATTTGACTTGACTTGTCTTATTTAAAAATGTGTTGTGCGGTTTCCAAAAATGGAAAGTTTCCTAGAAAGGAGTTGTCTATTTTTGAAAAGTTTGAGTAATCAACCTAAGAGAGAGGTGTGCTTATGAGATGGCTGGGAGTTGGTCATAAGGATATTCTTGAGGGGATATGATGGATGGTGAGGCATAAAAGTGTCTTACGCGAATCCATGAGAGAGTCTGGAGATATGTTCGGAAGCGTTTAGTATTGTTTGCTCGAGGGACATGAGGGTCCCAACGACTCGTGAGGAGCGGGGTATGCTCATGAGGTACCGGTAACTAGAGGGATTTGGTGTCTTTAGCGTGCGAGGTGTACGGTGGCTTCGGGTGACGATCCGAGAGCGCGCTTTAGGGTGACGACCCGAGAGCGAGTTTTAAGGTATTATTTTCTCCAAGTGTCGTAACTCGATGATTTTGTGGCTGAGAGTGAGCCGACACAACTCAGGGTTTGAATTTGAGTGGGGAAGATAATACGTGTGATACCCGAGATACTGTAGGCTGAGGCCTTAGAGTGTTTATGCTCGAAGATTACGGTATGAGAGTGGAGAGTGAGTTGTGAGCAACAATGACTAGTTAATCGTGAGTATATCGACTAGATAGAAAGACCTAGAGGGGGTCTGGTTGGAGGGAGTGCGGACCGTAATGACGGTTGCACGGATTTCTTTGGAGTGGAAGGGTGAAGCTAGATTAGAGGACGAATCTATGTTAGTGGGGGAGAATTGTAACGCCCGTGAACCGGATAATCGTTTAGGGTTTGTATTTAAATCGCTCGGTTTAATCGGTTGGGTTAATGAAAACCCTGGAGTGTGCATATAAAAGAAGGAAACTCGAAATTAGAGCTTTAGTTAGCCACTTTTCGTTTTGTAAAGGAAAAAAGAGAGAGAAGGAGAAGGACCAGAATCGTTAGGATTTGGGAGGAAACAGTTTCGACATATCAAATCGTGGTCAAAGGTAACGACATTTGGTAGAATTATTTGCAAGTCTTTCTAGTCATTCTCCAATATACAGAAATGGATTTGGATTTAAATTCGTTGAGTTATTCGCAGTTTCGTGAGCCACGTTTTCTCAGACGCGAGTTAGGACCAGCGGGCATTGTAACTGAGATCGTGGTCTCGTCTGGTTTCCAATCGACACGAGAGTTTGTGGGAAGCTTTGTGACCTCTAAGGCTAGCTTTTCAACGAAGGGATTTGATAGTTAACGGTTGGTTTTGTTTTTAGGGTTTCGTCTTTGAGACTGTTTGTTTCTGATTTTCATGTTCCGTTTGCTTCAAGGTTGCTTTTGGTTATGGACTTGTTGTAGGACGTTTTTGGACTGTTTCAGACGCAAGGAGAGTCTCTCCTAGTTTTAATTGTTGTTAGAATCAGCTTGTTAAGGTGAGTGCGTGACCATGAGCTTATCTGAGCGATTGGGTTGTATGATTTGTTTTGTGTGATGATATGTAGGTGTGGTGAATGTATTTTTGGGTGAATTGTTCAGTGACTGGTTTGTTTATGTTGTATTTGTGATTATACCCCCTTTTATTTGCTTGTGTGTATAGCTCGTAGATGGGAGGATCGCCTCACTAAATATTTGTGATAATACTTATGCATCTCTTTCTTTTGGTGCAGGTAAAGAGAAAGTGTGATCGTGGAATCATGGCAAGGAAGAGAGGATGATCAAGGAACTCGTTTGGTTTATTTTTGTGTTTTGGTTATTGGAATCCTGTTAGAGTTGTGTTAGGATTGTTAGTCATTCTTAGTTTTGTTGGTCGACTTATTTATTTATTCATAAATTATTATTTTTGACTTGTGGTTTAAATATTGCTTTATTGGTTGATTGAATTAAGTTTTTATGGGTTGGGTTGTTTCACTTTCCTTATTGGTCACTTTTGATTGTTATTGTTCGTCTGAATATATATATGGTTTGTATGCTTTCATCTGCTAGGGTATCCTGTTTGAGCATGGAGTATTTCCTTTTTTCGGTATCTGTGGCACGCTCCAATCGCCCCTACCAGTGGGCTTCACGTCCTCTCTCGGGCCCATGAGCCCACCCATGTTCGACAATCAGTACACCACGTCCGGGAAGCTTTAAAGACTTGTTACCGGCCCTACAAATCACCACATGATCTTTTCCCATGCTTTACCCTTACTCGCATGGTTCCGACAATCACTTCCGGGTAGGTCACTCATCTTGAAACTACTCTAACCCAAGCACACTTAACTTTGGAGTTCTCTCAGGACTTTTGACCGAAAAGATAAGTGCACTTTTGTGACATAGGTGGCCAAATCAATTATTTTAAACCTCTCTGCATGCGCCAGCATATTCCTGAAACTGGGGTACTATAATATATTTTATTATTTTGATGTGTTCATTAATGTTTCATTCTTTACGACTTTTCTCTAACGATAAGTAGCAACTATGATGATTCGTATTGAAAGGATGTTAGTTACATACTTTTTAGTTTGATATTAGCTTTTAACTTTTTTAGGGTTTTTTAGGAACCTTGTGAATTTTTTTTATCGGTAAGTTCCGACCAATATCGGTATTTTATAACATCTTCGACATCAGAAATGTTACGCCAAATGTATTTAATATCATTTGGGAATGTATTTTTAATTTCTTAGGTCGTTGAATTTTTTGCTCTAGACTTATCGTTGGATGAGGTAATTATTGATACTATTCAGCCTTAGTGATTATATGATAAAGCATTGCAATTTCATTCATCTCTTTTACTGTTAATAATTGAAAAGTAAGTTTGAAGGTGTGATCTTGAGTATAGAAGCCTTATCTCTCAAGCAAGACTGTTCTTTGGACGTAACTATACATCTCTGTGTTACAAATTTTAAATTTTCTAAAAATATACTATTTTGTGTTTAACGTTATGCTTCTATTTTTAGTGTACGATGGCTGTTGTTGTTCAAAGTCTTTGAATCCAAACTACTTTTTCTCTCGCTATCTAAATGTTATTATATTGTTATGATTTCGTTATCTGTTTGGAAATTACAGTTGATCTGTATATAACTAATTTTTGTAATTGAAATTTTATGAAAATAGGCAGTGGAATCCTTAGAGCCCTTAATGCATACAAAACAGGTTCAGTAACAACTCGATATAGGCCCTTATGAATGGTGTTTTATTCATTTTAAATTGACAATATTTCTTAGTTTCCTTATAAACCATATAGGTTCTCGCTGGTTTGCGAAATAAGTTTTTTAATTATGAGGTATAATAACTTATTCTTATTATATTTCTTGTTATCTATATATGTTTTATATTTATATTATCTACTAATAATTTCTTCATGGTGTATTATTATCCAGCTAATTGTGTGGAACGTGATGATCTTCTTACCGACGCCAATGAGAATACTATTGATTGTATACATTGCACTTTAATCATAGTCGGCGATTATTTTCGGTTGAGTTAATGATAAACTTATGACTAAATATCAATGTTTATTAAAAGAAGATGAATCAGTGACAATCGATACTTTTCAGCTAATCAACAACGGTCATGAGTATAAAACAAGTCCCATGCTCTTCAAAATAAATTTCTATCATACAACGCTTGTCATACCATATGACAATTTCCTAGTTGATATACTTGAGAAATATTTTGTTGAGTTTTCTATGGTTTTGAGTGGTGTTGTCGATGATAAAATTTTGATTGGTGATGTTATTATGTGGTTACGTGTAATAATTATTTTCATTTAATAAGCAATATCTAATATTTAAAATCTGTGTTTGATATTCAGCTTCAAGATACTACGTATGATTGGTTACACGTCGATTATGTCTTTATATATATATATATATATATATGTTACAAGTATTATATACTTATTGCATGTATGTTTGGTCGTAGTGGTATCGTGTACTCTGTAGGGAAAATATGTTGATCAAGTAAAGACTTATTCAGAGCTTAATCTGAAATCAACTATGATATGTATTCTTCGTTTTGCTCAGGTAAATGAGTTTAGAGGTACGCTAAAACTTATTTCAAGTAGTTCGTGCATGGTGTAACACATCTTTTTTTAAAAGTTCGTTTATATGTTATTGGTTTGTCGTTAATCATTATATGTTTTAGATAACTGGAATGTTTCTAATGCATTCAGCTCTACAAAAATACTTTTGGATCCACAGCTTATCATTGTAGAAGCCTTCCGATCCAAGTAATTAAATATATTATACTACTATTTGTCGTTTTTGTTTTGATGGCCTGTGTTAACGTAGAATCGTGGTTTGCATATTACAGATTGGTGATTGTGAACCAATCATTATCTAAGACCGGATAAACACGCCTGCGGTCCCTACCATACCACTTCGTGATGAGTTCTTTGTTCGGAAAGTCAAAAAACTATCCATGAGATAGTGACTGTTGTGGAGGTTTTGTTTACTATATTATTTACATAACTGAATTATTATTTATTATATTGGTATAACATTTACTATATTTCTGTTGAATTATAGGACATCACATGTGTTACAGTTGCAACTGTTGATGCTATCGATGATCCTTATCGTTGGTGTTATCTCTGGTGCAAGATATGTACCAAAAAGTTGCAGCATTATCCAGAGAAAAAGGTTATAATGGCCCTCCGTTTTACGTCTTTGATACTTTTGGTAGTGGGTTGTTACCGACGTTGTGGCTAGATATAACATTCATACTCTCTTAAAACTTTTAGTATATATATAATATTGTTTTGCGTGTTGACTACTGTTGTAATTATTATAAACAAATATCGTCTCATGTTACGAGTTTCCCATGATTTTGTTAAATTTCTTCTTTTCGATTCAATAGCCAAAAATCTAGTTAAGAAGAGTGCTCAACCATTACTTGATGAGATTCTTCAGGTTTGTTATTATTGCCTATGTATAATTATCACATCAACGCGTTAACGGATAATGATGCTGTCTTTTTTTAAAAAAATAAAAAAAAATAGGACGATCCTCGGGTGTTGCCTTCTATCTTGACAGAATTGATATGAAAGAAAATCATGTTTAAAGTCCGAATAGGTGCTGATAATAAGCAGAAGAGGAATACTCATTATTTCGTGCAGAAGTTTTGCGATAATCCAAACATGGTCGAAGAGTTTTTGCATGAGGTTTGTACTCTATGAATAATTTGATATTAGTTGTTTTTATTATTGGGTACATTCTCATGTGGCAATTATTCAAATTTTAGCATATGTAATCTACTAGCTCCGTAGATGTATTGGATGGTGTTACGGCTTCTTTTGACGTCAATCAGACTCCAAATGATCTTGGCGAAGACCTTATCGATTGATCGATCGTGATGTTGTTGCTCTTATCAATGTTGGGTCAAAGAAGACAAGAAGTGTTGGTGCTGCTAGTATTGTAATCAAGTACAACCAAAAGACAAAATCCAAGACTGAAAAAAAGAAAAAAATTATTTTATTATTTACAAATTTAGATCTTAACTTGTTTCGGAATTGAGTCTGGTTTTATTGATTTGTCGATTGATATATTTATATGGATTTAATTTAAATTTTTTAAAAAGAGTTTAATGTTGTAGATGGCAAGTGTTAGAAATTATTTATTTACTGACTTGGTTATATATGTATTTGTGAGATGTTTACATAAATGCATTATATATTTAGGAATATATATTAATTATATATTTAGGAATATATATTAATTATATATTTAGGAATAAATATTAATGATAATTATTTTCTGAGTGTCGGAATAAAACCGAGAACGTGTGATATGTATTGGCCGTATAGTTATTGCTATTTTATTTTCTGACTTATCTAATATAATATTAAAATTATATAATGTGTTCCATAATATAATTCAACTTTGTACCGTTAATAACTTGGTTGATAGTCGTCCTCATTAGTTATCGAATAGACGCGATTATATTTGAGATATAGTTCTACCACAATTAGCTATAAAACAATTATCTTTATAATATATTTGAACAAAATATCGTGATTGATTGCTTGCTTTGACAATCTAAATGAATAATATTCATTTTTCAAAATATGTTCATCCACTGAGAGAAATATATGTTATTTTTCAGAACATAATATTATGGTTACTAATTTCTGAGAATATTTAAATTGTCAATTGTCCTCATCTCTTTATTTTTTACATACATATGAAATTGTACATTCTCCTCATATATTTGTTTTAATATATTTGATATATCTAAAAAGGAATATTTGTTATTATCGAATATTAAATCAAAGAAGTTTACTATTTATCGTTTGTATTTTATACATATTTAGTTTAATATGTATACATGTGAGTCTTGTGATTGTTCCTTGTGATACAAGACAAGGTTGAGAACGATTCGTTTTGTAATATGAAACGAAGAACAAAAAACCCTACAGATTTTTCGTCCATAGCTAGGCTTCGTGTTAAAAGAGGTTTGTTTCAAAATATTAGCTCGATTGTTGATATGATGTTGTATATGTTAGTGTACATGTTTTAACTCATATATTCTGATGAATGCAGATGCCATTATAAAAAAAACAATATTATGTGCCATATGCTTTTAATATTCTTGTACATCACCAATATATAGATATCGGCAAGAGAAACAGGTACAAAGATGCGAGGAGGTTTCGGATAAATGTTCTTAAGAGGAAAAGAGCAGCTTCAAAGAAACTATTAGATGGTTGATATTTGTTATATATTAATTGTTCATTACAATATTCTCTAGCACATCTCGGTTATTAATAAACTTCGAATAACTATATATAAAATATACCACTTATCAGGAGATGCTTTGCTACCTGATATCGAAGGAAATTTTGTATACTTTGTCGCAACCGATCCAGAGTCAGAAACAAACGACTTTGAGTTCGATGAGACGGACGTTTGTTCAGATCATTTGACCAAAAATAATACATGACAATGTGCGTTTCCTATGGGACTAGAAGCGTCTGATATTGTTCAACCAGGATTAGCTGACAGTGTTATTATTTCCCTTTTAACGTCAGTAAAATGTGCATTGTTATTTTATAAATATATAACAAAAGTAATATTGTGCATCATATTATTGTAGGATATTATGATAATGGAGATCCCATATTCAACTGTCAACAATGCAGGGAATATGTGGTACGGAGAACGACTAAATAATAATGTAAAAGCTAAAAAACAAAAGTTTGGTGTTTGCTGCAAACAGAGCAAGGTTAAACTGCCTGTAATGAAAGATCCACCAGCAACACTATCTACACTATTGTATAACGGTGACAGTAAGAGTATTCATTACCGCGAGTTAGTTAAAGTGTATAACATGATATTTGTGTTTATCTCTCTTGGAGGGAGTTTCATCATTCTGGTGACGATGGAAATGGGCCGTACTTATTTCACTTATCTGGTGAAAACTACCATTTGATTGGTGATCTTTTTCCTAAACCAGACGAAGTGCCTGCATTCTTGCAGCTGTACATACACAACACATTGAATGAGATAGTCAATTGTAAGACTGTTTACGGGTACGTATCATATTATACGTAAATATATGAACACACATGTCTATATATATATATATATATAATTTTTTTTAAAAGCCTAATTTACATATTAATTTTATTTGGTGTTTAGGAAATCGTTGAAGGAGATGTTAGATGCTCATAATCCTCATGTTAAAGCTTTCAGAACATCAAGCGAGAGGTTTGCAGCAAGCGGTAATAATACTGGTCTGAAGTTGGTGCTCTATTTTGATCGTAAGCATGAGGGATGAAGGCACAATCTTCCTACTTCAGATGAAGTTGCCGGTCTGGTACTCGGTGACTTTGAAATTGGTGATAATACACGTGATATTATACTAGAGACTACGACTAGAAATGCCTAAAATAATTATAACGGCTGGTATATTTATTCAGGTCGGATAATTGTTGGGCATTAACTGAAGATATTTGCATTCATTTCAACTAGCATCGTGACACGTCTTTTTATCCAGCATTATTGATATACTTTTTTCGATTACTTTTAAGAACACTCTTTGTTCCAACGAAACTTTAAACGAGCAAATCAGAGTCTAGCACGACTTTTCAATACTATTCAATCTTCTTCGATATTTACGAATTGGTTATTCACTCTTTTCTAACATTATAGATATCGTTTTGTTAATCTTTTGAATATGTTTTTTTCCGCGAATTCAAACCATACATAATAACCCAAAAAAGAAGGTGTTCCACACGTTGAGTTCATATTCATTGCTAGTTAAATGAAAAGTTGTGGTTTTCATTGCAATAGGGCCGTGAATAAGTGAGCTGCATCCAGCTTACTTACCTTTACAATACCCATTACTCTTTCCATATGGAGAAGATGGGTTCAGTCTAGGTATCGACATAGGATTTGTTGGTGTAAATTGAAAGAAAAGGAAAAACATCACGATGCGTGAATTGTTTGCGTATCGAATTTAGACTAGGGCTAGTCAGTCTCCAATCATTCCATTGTCCGGACGCCTATTCCAACAATTTATGGTTGATATGTACACTATGATAGAAACAAATAGATTACGGTACATTTGTTTCAATCAGAAGAATCTCCGCTGTGAAAATTATGAGCGAATTATGCAGAGTGCCGAACGTGGTGACCAATGCTTGAGAAGCAAGGAACAAAGATTTTCATACCTTCTTCCTTTACAGGTGGATCGAGATACATGATGCAAGATTAAATCGACGCGATGGCTACGTGCAAATATTTTGGTTATTAAGACATCTTTATTACTATCACTTGTAATCCCAAATGGCCTGAAATCACGAGATATCTTGAAAAGCATGTCCTAAACTCTGAGGATAGACTGGACATAATTTGTAGGTTTTCAAGATGAAACTCGATAATTTATTGTCTTATAATTAGCGACGGAAGATACTTTTGGGACTGTTTCTTTAGTTATATAAACTTATTAATGGGATGCTTACCAATGTTTAATATGTTTGACAGTTACTAATTAACTTCTTAATATTTTCCATCATTCGGGGCAGCGTTGTACACAATCCAGTTTTAGAATAGGGGTCTTCCTCATGCACATATGGTTTTTTTTTTAGCAAAAGACTACAATGATTCCGACTGGTGATGATATTGATAAAATTATCAGTGCCGAGATTTGAGATAAAGATTTAGAGCCTCATTTGTACGACATAGTCTCTGATTGTATGATATATGGACCGTGTGGACCAGAATTTCCCTATAATGTTTAGATGAGAAATGGGAAATGTTCAAAATTCTTTCCAAAACCAAGAAACTCTTTGACGACAGTAAACGATGATGGTTACCTCCTCTATAGGAGACGTGAGGATAAGAGATTTATCGAGAAAAAGGGTTTCGAGTGCGATAAAAGGTATGTTGTTCCTTACAACAGAGCGTTGTTGTTACGTTATCGTGCTCTTATTCACGTCGAATAGTTTAATTAATCACGTTCTATCAAGTATCTTTTTAAGTACATCCATAAAGGACCAGACTATATCAGCAACACTGTACAAAAAGAGGATGAAAATGGTAATATTATTCATGACGAGAGAGAAAAATATTCTAGCTGTAGGTATGTTTTTTTGGGACTTGGTATTTGGTCTGATTCATTTGTACTAAGATTTATTAGGTTTATATTGTTTTTTGTACATGTAGATATATCTGCACGTGAGGCAACTTGGCGTATACTTACTTTTCCTACCCATCCCCGCACTACGTATGTGATGAAGCTTTCGTTTCATGCTCCAGGTAAATAGTTTATGATTTACAATCAAGATGACCCTGTCGATGAAATTTTAAATCGTAAGTCTGTCAGCCACTCCATGTTTCTCGCATGGATGATTGCTAACAAAAAATATCCCGAAGAAGCTAAGGGTCTTATGCTAACTTTCCTTTCGAAATTTGTTTGGGTGCCTCGAGAAAGATTGTAGAAAGAATGGGAAAGGAGTTTTGCGATCGTTAGGAATTACCATGTTCCTTGGTCGTCTGGTGAAGATTATTTTTTGTGGCATGACGTGCGATCGTAATAAAAACAAGGTTGGTTGTATACAATTTTTGACAAAGCCAAAAACGATTGGCTTCCAACGGTGTCGTGTATAAAAGCTTCCAAGATACCTGTTTTGCCATGAGTTTGCTTGATTATGACAAAGAAAATATTGAAGGCATTAAGGAAGCAAGTTTTTGGGCAATTGGAGTTTATCTGCGCAAACTTTTCTTGATCATGTTGATGTCTGCCAGTGTCGCTGATCCGCCGAAGGTCTGAACTACTACTTGGCTTTTATTGTCTGAAGATTTAGTAGTTGTAGAGAGGCTAAAACAAGGAAATCATGGTAAAATTTGTGTAATCGCATAATTTTCTCATTAAAGTATTGAATATTGACTCCCTTCTTAATTTCATGTCCATAGCTTATGTATATATAGATAATTTCTTATGTTTTATCTGCGTAGGTTTGACGTTAAGGGATGGCGAGTTGCAAGTTCTAGGCTTAATAGCTATTGAAGATATTCTCCGTAGGAGCGGTAAGTCTTTGGCTAATTATGGTGGTATGCCTTGTCCTGAGCTTTACTTGGTTCATGGGCATAGGAATAATTTGATCGCCAACGAACTTGGATACATTCAAACAGAAAAGCACGAAAAGTATATTGAACTTTATGGTAAGAGAATTGGTGAGCAGAAAGGTCTATACCAAGAGAGCCTATACGCTGTTCTACAGGATCGAGGAGGTGTATTTTTTGTTTACGGGTTCGTTGGTACTAGCAAAACCTTTTTATAGTCGATCTTGTCTGCTTAGAAATTTAGATCCCAAAGAAGGATTGTGCAATGGTACACGTCTGTAAGTCACTCGCTTGGCGAATCATGTCATCGAAGTAGAAATTATCATGTGCGACATTCCAGATCAGAAGGTATTAATTTCGAGGATGTTTCTCTTGCCGCCTTAGACAAAATTTCCGTTTAGACTAAGGCGTCAGCAATTTCCAGTAGCACTCGTGATATGTCCTAGTTTTTAGTGATTTCTAAAATAGTTTCAGAATGGTTTTTAGAGTCTTTCTAGTCCTTTTCGTATGTTTTGAGTCATTTCAGGTGCAATTACACATTTGGGAGCTATGGAGCATAGTAAGGAATTTTGGAAACTTTTCAGCATTGAAGATTATCAAAGACGTTTTCCACGCAATAGTGTCGATCGACACCACACCTCTGTCGATCGACACCCTTATCTCGACTGAGAGAATTTTTTATTTCTGCCAAGTCTTTGAGAAGCCCTGAAGTTTTCTTTATTTGCAAAGTAGTCCCTGCACGTTTTTAGTCACTTATATACCTAATTATTTGTTCATTGTTAGACAAAAGTTTAGTTTTATTATTTTGAGATACACTTTTGGAGAGAAGAATCGAATCCCTGTAGAGAGGATTCTGAACTCTTTTTACTCTTATTCTTATTCAATACAAACTATTGAAATTATGATTTGTGTTTTTGTTATCATGTCTGAGTAATCACCTTGTTGGGTTTTAGGGAGTTTCAATAGGGATTTAGATGGATTAGTAGCTCGAAAACCCCTTAGAATTATTTTTAGAGTTCTTCATCTTGATTATTCTTATTGCTAGTTTTAGATTGATCACCTAGAACTTGATATTAGATAATAGGTATACCCGCCACAGGTACTTGTTATTTGAACTATCATATGTGAGCCTAAGCATTTAAGAAGAACAGGTAGGCTCATAGAAGGGCTCTGGTTTAGATACTAGGTGAACTAATCAAACTTGATAATAATGCATGCTCTAGTATAGGATTTCTCGGCTTCTCCTGTTATCTTAGCTCTAAGTATAGAGAGTTTCGTAGAACGCCACCGGTTACTCTATAATCATAGTTTGAGTTCGATAACCGTGCGATAACAATCCTAATATTAGCTAAATCTACAATTTATCGATCTCCCGACACAATTTCTTAGACCCAACGCTTTAATCACTTGAATCTACAACTCATTTACTTGCTTTATTGTCTTTTACATTAATATACTTTGTCTAGCTTAATTAAAACCACCATAAGTTTATTGTGTGAACATAGAGAACTTAGTGGAATTTGACCGTTAAGTGCTAACGACGATCTCTTATTTGAAGGAGTAAGCTTAAGGCAATTTGAGCTATATCAATTTTGCCGCTGTTGCCGAAGTTCTCTTTTAGTTCACCATTAGACTAGGTGTTGTTTTAAGTCTAGACACTTCTTTTCTATCACTTATTCACGTGTTTCTTTGTCCTTTGGTTTCTTGTGTTTCAGGTACCTTCAAATTGAGAATCGCGTTTCTATGGCAGGATTTCACGATAGTGTTGACCGACACCCTCTGCAGAACCAGCTGGCTAAATTAGGCGACCTTAACAAAAGTGATCTTTTCTACACCAACCGATCAACATTCAAGCTACCACCATTTGAACGAGAAGACTTTGCTATACACCCTGCCTATTGTGATCTTGTGTCAAGAGGAAAGTTTAGAGGAGCTCTCGATGAATCACCATTAGATCATTTGGAAGTCTTCTATTAAAGCAGAAGGTGTACCAGCTGATTACCTTATTAAAGCAGAAGGTGTACCAGAAGGTGCAAACTCTTCCCCACTCTCTCGCGCGCAAAGGAACATCATGGTTGCGTCAACTAGAATCAGGTTCAATAACCAATTGGACTGATACAAAGCACACCTTCATGAATCACTTCTTCAATGAATCCGTGACAGAGGCACTTCGTTTGCAAATCTCTTCGTTCACTCAAGCACCAACCGAGTCCCTTAGAGTAGCATGTCTCCACTTCAAATCTTATCAGCGAGAATGTCAACAACATGGCTTCCAAGAGAGCCAACTCATTAATATATTCTACAGAGGGATAGCTGAGCCATACCAGAATCAACTTGATGCAGCAAGCTACTGTAACTTCATGACAAGAACTACTGGTGAAGCATTGCTCCTCATCACCAATGCTGTTGATAATAGTTTTTTAAGATCAATTAATCCTAAAGCACTATCATGTCGTTGTAGTACTGAAGGTTATCAATCCAAATGGGTGTGATGCTAGCAATCAAGATGCAATCAGAGTTCACAGAGTCAAGCCAAACAATAACAAGTTTTGGGGTGTTCTAGCAGTCCTAAGTGAACATGCAGGAAACAAAAAATCAAGCAGAAACAAGAAAACACTCGACCAACACAGCTCGTTGAAGAGCACTGGGTGTGGTCGAGTGACAGGTCGAGTAACAGACATAAAATGTAACAGGGATACTCGACTGCACAGTCTGTTGCCAGACAACTGGGTGGTCGAGTATCAGGTCGAGTAACAGGCCAAAATCACAAAAACTAAGTAACATGTAACAAGATTCAGTAAACAATAGCAGAGTAAGCAAATAAATTAATCAAATAAAGAATTCCCGAGGATGGGGTAATTGAGTAGTTTTGTTTCCTCAGTTTACAGGTGATTGACATGCTCAATAAATTATCCTTAGATAACAAGTTCGGTAACCAAATCTAAGTGCCACCGCAAAAGAGACCCTCAAGTTAAACTAGTCCCAGACTCAATCACCATTGACGAGAGTTAACCTAATAGGCATTACGAATCAACAAGTTAACGCCCAAACGCTCCCTACAACCAATAACTTGGTATAAAGCCACGAATCTTTGGAATTAGTGGTTCAGACATTTCATTGAACACCTTTTGGGCGCGGAAATGTCTGGGCTCAAATTCCAGTTGATCAGAAAGCGATAGGCATGAAGAACAACTAATCCAGAAAGGATCTATAAATCAAACTCAACCACCTAGCATACTGAGAATTCTAAACTACTCTAACCCATCCTCAGAAACCTAGTCACTACTCAAACATCATTGCAGAGAATATAAACGATGATAAGAATGAAAACATGATAGCAATAGGGTAATAGCCGGATGATAACGGGATGAACAACTTAGTAAACGAAATCAAAAGCAAACACTGAATACTGAATAGATTAAGAGAAATCCGGATTACAAAAACGTCAAGAACACAATGTCTGCGGAATAAAACTTAGTTAACGAAAATGTAAAATGCATGCTAGTTATAGCAAAATATTCCAAAATCCTAATACTCAAAATGATGCAGTATTGGGACAGATTAAGAACGGTACTTGACCAAGGTGGTCGAGTGAATGATCGAGTGATAAGCTGGAGTCTTCTTCTCTTCCTTGTGCTCGAGTGTCTGGTTGAGTGCGGAATGGAGAAGACTCTGAAGCTGGCACTCGAGTATGAAGTCGAGTGATAGAGATGGTGGTACTCGGCTTGGTGTTAGAGCGAACGAGTGAAGGTGATGGAGGTACTCGACCAGGTGGTCAAGTTGGGTGATCGAGTGATGGTCAAGTGGTGGAGATGATGATACTCGACCATGGGATTGAGTGGATGTGATCGAGTGACTCTCATGGTGGTACTCGACCAGGGGGTCGAGTGGTGACGTGAAGTGATGAGGTCTTCTACTCGACCAGGGGGTTGAGTGGTTTGTTAAAGTCGTGGAACCATCTACTCGCAAGGGGGTCGAGTGTTTTGTTGTGATCAGGTCCGCTTCTTCCAATTAGCTTGCCAACAGCTCCAAATCACCTGAAAACAACACAAATATGCAACATGCATGCAAAACTATCCTAAACATGCAAAGTGATGACAAATGATGAGAAATGATATAAAACAGTGTTGATATGATGCTAAAGTGATGACAAATGGATGCTCAAAACATGTAAAATGTACACTTATCAGCTGTAACTAGTATTTCGACACATGATATTGACACAGAACAAAGATTTTCAGTTGAGATTGCCACCGCAAGTAAAGAGAATCATGTTTCAGCAATTTTTGCTCCTATCCAAGCCCCTCCACCCTCCTCCGACCGCCGAATGGAATCCATGCTTGCGCAGATTCTTAAGAGCCATACAAAGCTCGTGGTTGAATTTAATGACAAGTTTGATTCTGTCTACACAGATCTTAATGGGAAGATCGACAACCTGAGATCTCATATATTTGAGCCTTCTCCTACATCAGCATCTATCAATGTAGTCACATTACGCAGTGGAAAGCAACTAAACCTAATCCTTCAGCGCGAACGTTTAACTCAGATTTCATCTATTCCAGTTACAGAAAAATCCTCAATGTCGATTGATACATCAGGGTGCCGATCAACACCAATTACTCTTGACGACTCTGTTTTACCTTTGTCGAGTGGAATCGACAATTTCATTGAGGAGGAGGAAATTATTCCCGATAGTGTCGATCGACACCCACCTCCTATCGATCGACACCCAGCTCGTTCAGACAATGTGCAACATCCAGCTGAAACTAAGTCACCAAACCGGCGAATTCCTTTCCCCAAGAGTCCTAAAAAGTCAAGACTAGCCTTAGATGATGTCAGATGCAAGGCTATGATTGACAAGCTGAATTTTGAGATGCCTCTAGTTTAAGATATTCATCTCTCTCCAGCAATACGAAGGTATGTCAAGACGATGGTCACTAAGAATTTGACAAAAGAATACAGTGTTATGAAGATTTCAGAGCAGGGTAGCGATATCATTCATGGACAACTTCCAAGGAAGTTACCTGACCTCGGAACCTTTGTACTAAGTGTCGCCATCAACTATGATTCTTTCCCAAGAGCCTTATGTGATCCCGGTTCTAGTGTGAATCTGATGCCTCGCTCGCTTGCTATGCGTCTTGGGTATTCCAATCTTGAGCCTACCTTTATCACTCTTGTGCTGGCAGATCGTTCTACCCGAATTCAAGATGGGATTCTTAGCAATGTTCCTGTTATGATTGAGAAGAGCATGATTGCTACAGACTTTGTGGTCTTTTCTTATGAGAAAGAACCTAAGGATCCATTAATCTTTGGGAGACCTTTCTTGCACACAGCTAGAGCGATTATAGACGTTTGAGAAGGACGGATAGGGCTGAATGTTGGCGATCTTACTATGAAGTTCGATATGAGCACGTTGGTTAAGAAACCAATCATAGAGGTCAGAACTTTCCTGATAGATTCTTTCACTTCATTAGCTTTAGATAGTATTTCAGATATGGAATTAGAAGACCCACTAGAGCTAGTTTTGGTCTCTTCCATAGAAGATAGTGCAGATTTGGACAGTGAAACTTCTACATATACTAAGCTGTTAGATGAAACTTCTACATATACTAAGCTGTTAGATGAGACCGAACATCTGATGCAACTAATAGTTGAAGATGATCTTCCATCTGTGATTCCAACGCAGAATACTAATTTTGATTGAAGACGATCTTCCATATGTGATGCCACGAGGAAAGACCATTTCCCCTTACCATTTATCGATCAAATGTTGGAGAGGTTAGTAAATCATAAGTACTATTGCTTTCTTGATCGATATTTAAGGTTCTTTCAAATCCCGATTCATCCAGATGACCAGGAGAAAACGACTTTCACCTACCCTTATGGTACATTTGCTTATCGGAGAATGCCTTTCGGTCTTTGTAATGCTCCTGCAACATTTCAGAGAGGTATGATGTCTAGCTTCACAGACATGATTGAGGATATCATGGAGGTCATCATGGATGATTTTTTAGTTTATGGATCATCGTTTGAGGATTGTTTAGAGAATCTCTACAAGGTATTGGCAAGATGTGAGGAGAAACGTCTAGTTTTGAATGGGGAGAAATGTCACTTTATGGTGCAGGATTGGATAGTTCTCGGTCACAGAATATCTGAGCATGGTATAGATGTTGATAGAGCCAAGGTCAAAGTTATGACAAGTCTTCAAGCGCTTGATAATGTCAAAACAGTGAGGAGTTTCCTTGGACATGCTGGTTTCTACAAAAGATTCATCAAGGATTTCAGTAAAATTGCAAGACCACTAACCACTCTACTCTGCAAAGAAGTCAAATTCGAGTTTACACAAGAGTGTCATGATGCCTTTGAGCAGATAAAACAAGCTTTGATCAGCGCACCGATTGTTCAACCACCAGACTGGGATCTACCTTTTGAGGTAATGTGTGATGCGAGTGATTTTGCAGTTGGGGCTGTTCTAGGACTGAGGAAAGATAAGAAACTTCATGCCATCTACTATGCAAGTAGGACACTTGATGATGCTCAAAGGAATTATGCAACTATAGAGAAGGAGTTGTTAGCTGTGGTGTTTGCTTTTGAGAAGTTCATATCTTATCTTGTAGGATCCAAGGTTATTGTTCACACAGATCATGTTGCCTTGAAGTATTTAATGCAAAAGAAAGATGCTAAGCTAAGACTTTTGAGACGGATTTTGCTTTTCAGGAATTTGACATCGAGGTAAGAGATAAGAAATGAGTTGAGAATGGTGTCACAGATCATTTGTGACGCATTAGGATCGATGATGATATCCCTATTAATGATTTCTTGCCTAAGGAGAACATATACATGATTGATACAGCTAAAGAAGATGACTGCAAATGTGATGAGATGCAGAATCGAGCTTTAGTGTCGATCGACACTTCGTCTATGTTGATAGACTATCACGTTTCAAAAGACGATGATTTTCGCAGTAGCTCGATGGTGTCGAATGATACCATTGAGACTGTCGATCGACACACTCCCAATCAGACAAAAAATTGGTTATCAACTGAAAATTGCGCCGCCACAGCGATCGAGAAGGATTACCCATGGTATACTGACATTGTTAATTACCTAGCTGTAGATGTGGAACCGGATAATTTCACAGATTATAACAAGAAGAGATTTCTGAGAGAGATTAGGCGATATTATTGGAATGAACCTTATCTCTATAAGCATTATTCTAATGGAGTTTATAAGAGATGCATTGCTGCAACAGAGGTTCCTGATATATTATCGCATTGCCACAGCTCCAGCTATGGTGGTCATTTTGCAACCTTCAAGACAGTATCCAAAGTTCTTCAAGCAGTTTTTTGGTAGCCTACAATGTTTCGGGATGCTCAGAAATTCATATCGTAATGTGATCCTTGTCAGAGAAGGAGAAAAATAAGCGAGCGTAATGAGATGCCCCAGAAATTTATCCTCGAAGTTGAAGTCTTCGATTGTTGGGATATAAATTTTATGAGACCCTTCCCACCATCCAACAAGAATCTCTACATCCTATTAGCTGTCGATTATGTTTCCAAGTGGGTAGAGGCTATAGCTAGTCCAAAAAAGATTCAGCAGTTGTCATGAAACTTTTCAAGTCTATCATCTTCCGTCGTTTTGGAGTGCCACGCATAGTCATTAGTGACGGAGGTAAGCATTTCATTAACAAGATTCTTGTAAAATTGCTTATTCAGTATGGAGTTAAGCATCGAGTTGCTACTCCCTATCACCCACAAACGAGCGGTCAGGTTGAAGTTTTCAACAGGCAGATCAAAGAGATTCTTGAGAAGACAGTTGAAAAATCGAAAAAAGAGTGGTCTTACAAGTTAGATGATGCACTATGGGCTTACATAACAGCTTTCAAAACTCCTCTTAGGACCACACCTTTTCATCTTCTCTATGGTAAAGCTCGTCATCTTCCAGTGGAATTAGAGCACCAAGCAGCTTGGGCAGTTAAGATGATGAATTTCGACATCAAATCAGCTGGGGAAAGGAGACTTATTCAGTTGAATGAGCTTGTTGAGATAAGGATTCATGCCTATGACAACTCAAAGGTCTACAAAGAACACACAAAAGCTTACCATGACAAGAAGATCCTCACTCGAACCTTAGAGACTAATGACCAAGTACTTCTGTATGATTCTAGATTAACATTATCTCCTGGAAAATTGTCTTCTCGTTGGTCATGTCCCTACACAGTCCATTCGGTTAGGTGATAACACTGTATTTTACTCATTTTATGTGTATGTTTATCATCATTTAGATTTGCATTTGCTCATTGTATCATATCATTTTTGCACCATTTTAGCTTATTTCGCATACTTAGGCATCTAGGATCATCTTGCATACGCATTGCATGTTTTGGTGTGTTTTCAGGTGCAGAAGGAGATAAAAAGGACTCTACTCGATTCATTCACTCGATCCAGGCAGCTACAGAAGAGGCATCATTTCACTCGACCTCTTTACTCGATCCAGGCAGCTACAAAGGAGGCTGCAATTCACTTGACCCTCTTACTCGACCAAGGCAGCCTCGGATGAAGCAGCAAATTGATCTACTCGCCCCTCCTACTCGATCCTCTACCCGACCCATTACTCGACCAAGGGTGACCAACTCTACAAGACTTGTTGAGCTATCAAAGCGTCTTCGGATCCTCCTCATTCCCCACTCAACCTGACATCTGAGCATACGGATAGGAGAGGAAGAAGCATCTACTCGACCAATTGATCACTCGGAGCATAGACACAAAGGCGCAGACTTTGCAGCACCCTCTTTACTCGATCCCTAAGATCGAGCATTTGCCCAAACCGCCTCAATTCTCTTGTCTTCTAGTGAATCTAGGGTTTCAACATTTTACTAGAAATATATCACTTTGGATTTGTCCAAAGGATCCATCTTTTATCCTTTAGTTTTTCGTTGTGTTTATGAATCTTCAANACTTAATTACTCTTAATCTATTTCGTTTTTGCATTTAGTTGTTTAAGTAAAGTTGTTTAGNTTGTTTAGATCTACATTTTGGTATGATTTCAGTAATTTNTGGGTTTGTGTTCTTGAGAATGTTGCTTGAGTAGTGATTAGGGTTCTTGAGGATGGATTAGATTAGGGTAATCTCTAGGTTAGTTAGGTGGTTAAGATTAGGTTAGAACCCTTCTGGATTCGCTTGGCCCCTATGCGGTTTTCGCTGGCTAATGTGGAGATTCGATCATAGACGTCCA
>Ga0041059_1000642_pt1 | contig 27064 bp, 17 predicted proteins | sample AraColnosormetaG_FD_56232 | JGI IMG/M metagenome (GOLD analysis project Ga0041059, IMG submission 56232) | Arabidopsis roots microbial communities from North Carolina, USA - Col MF nosort | ecosystem: Host-associated > Plants > Roots > Unclassified | place: USA: North Carolina | collected... | reverse complement strand
AGGCTGGGAACATCATGATGACTATGCTCTTCCCTAGACCAACTGCACCACACAACAACATAGATGTGTATCTTGCACCTATTATAGATGATCTAAATGGTGTGTGGAAAGAATGTATAGAGGTTTATGATTCTTATATGAAGGAGAATTGCACACTTAGAACTATATTGTTGTGGGCTATTAGTGATTATCTTGCCTTAGGAACACTGGTTAGATGTATGGTTAAAGGGAAATAGGAGTGTAACATATCTGGTAAGGACACACCAACATGCATGTTTTATTTTGCTTTAGTCAAATTTTGACAACACGACTACTGGAAGTGCACAGTTAATCGTCTGTAGTATAATGGGCTTTCTAAACCCATTCCAACTCTCATTTAGTATGATATTGTCCTCTTTGGGCTTATATGCTCAAGCCCGCAAGGATTTGTTATTGGGTTCCTTCCCAAAAGGTCTCATACTAGTTGGAGTTGGACTTGGCTTATATATTAGAAACTCTTTTTCTAAACTTTCGATGTGGGACCTTTGGTTTGTACCCAACAATCTCCCCTTCAAACCAAAGACCACGAACTTGGACCTCCTTCTTGAGGCACCTTCTTATCGTGTCATGTTTGAGAGATTTTCCCACATCGATCATAGCCCAAGCCCTAGGTCCAGTGTTTCAACCTGGCTCTGATACCATTTAATGGGCTTTCAAAGCCCATTCCAACTCTCATTTAGTATGATATTGTCCTCTTTGGGCTTATATGCTCAAGCCCACAAAGATTTGTTATTGGGTTCCTTCCCAAAAGGCCTCATACTAGTTGGAGTTGGACTTGGCTTATATATTAGAAACTCTTTTTCTAAACTTTCGATGTGGGACCTTTGGTTTGTATCCAACATAGTATTTATGGATCGAATTCCATTGGAAGAGAAGTAATTCAAACAAGTCTGTCAGAAGAGAGTAAAACTAGGACAAATCAATAAAAGAGGGGGAAAGGGTTGTTATTGTGTCACAGTTGTAAGTAAGTGAAGCAAGTAAATAGTAAGTGATCAATAAGAGACAAAAGTTGGACATTCAAGGGATCGTAGGGGTTCAATGATCTTCATGATCTAATCATGTTTATTTCCATGTTTTCGAGCATATAAAACACATAAAATTCAGCTACTGAGGAAAAATATATAAACGCATATATACATATGTACACGTCCACATACTTTCACGTTTAGGTTTTCGTTATTAGGGAAGTTGGACTTTTAATAGGTTTACTGATATTTGGGTCTCACGTAAAGCAGACCGGCTCTTTGGAGGTGCATGAGGCGCATTTGTTCTAGATCCAAATTTTTTTTGGTAAATTTAAGGATCTGATTAGTATGGAAAAGACCTACAATTTTTTTTTTTTTAGTATGAAAATGTCAATTTTAATGTGTTTTTAAAAAATTAGCATAAAAAGGGTCCAAATTTTTGTTTTATAGTTTAGAAAAAGATTAATTTTTAAAATTTGTACAGGGACTATAAATTTATTGAGTTGGTAGAGACAAAAAGCTTAAAGTTTACACAAAGGAGAAAATTATCATAAACACAAACATTATCAACTTTTCTTTGTTTGATATTAAATTTTTAATTTATAATTTTTTATTGTTCTAAAATAATATAAATAAGTAAGTGGTAGTTTGACAATAATCTCTATCATCTACTCAAATGTGACAATGGATACTACAATAATTTACTCAGGTACATAAGTAATGACGAAGTCTGAGTAAAATGTAATTTGAAATCAAATTTTGGCTTTCTAGAAGCAAAACTGAATCAAAATTTTGTTCATGTGAACCAAAATCTAAAGTAGCTCCCAAAGAGAGAAAAAAATATCTTGAAAACATGCGAAGGGACAAAAGAAACACAAAATGACACGTGTCAATGTTAGGCTAACGAGATGAGGTTGCTGTAACGTGTGGCCATCACACTTCTCTTCCTTCTTTCTTTCCCTCACCTCTTTCTTTCTTCGTCCTAATCTCCTTCTTCTTCCTCCGATCACTCTATTTAACGTCTTCGACGAATCCGAAGCTGAAAAATATCTAACAATCTATCTTTTGGGTCCCTAAAAAAGCTCCTTCGTTTATCTTGTTTTCTAAGTTATCTTTTTGTATGAGTTTCAAAGCTTATCATTATCTCACTCTTCTTCCATAGCTATGACTACTTTAACGAAGATTCAAGTGTACCCACAAGTCTTGGAGCACCGTCTCTTCTTCAGAGATCCGATACGGGTCGGGTCAAGATTGACTTGTAGAGAACGTAGTAATAGGGTTTATGTGCATCGGTGTGAGAAAAAAGTTGAAAGAAAGAGAAAAGTTGAGAAATTTAAGGGAAATGGGTCGTGGGATTCTTTGAAATCTGGGTTTTTAGGGTTTAGTAAATTAGGGTTCTTGTCTAAAGATGAGTATAATCAGAAAGTTGAAAACTTGGAGATGGTTTTCTCTTCGGTTAGTCTTAAAGTTTCCTCTTTTTTTCTTAATGAAATTTTCAATCTTTTTGCTTTGATTAGCTTAATTTTTATGTGTTTGTGATTTTGTAGGTTGCTGTTCAAATTGCGAGATACATTGTGACGATGACAAGTACTGGAGCTATTCTTTTGATTGGGTTTCAATTATCAGGTTAGTGCAAAAACTATTGTAGAAGAGTTTTTTTATTGGTAATTTTGTTTGACTGAGATTTTGAGTGTATGTATTTGTGATGAAAGGTGGAGATAGTTCGATGAACTCATTGGTTTGGTATAGTTGGCTTGGTGGAATTATCATTGGAACCATGACTGGTGCTAACATGGTTTTGGAAGATCATTATCGAGCCGGTCCACGGAATGTTGTTATAACCGGAAGGTACCTTCTTTACTTTTGTTTTTGCATTTTTTGATTTTTGTTTCTTTGTGTTTTGGTTTGATGCTGATGTATGTTTTTATGCTGTGTTTTAGCACTAGGGGACTAGGGAAAGCTCTTGCTAGAGAGTTTCTTCTCTCTGGAGACAGAGTCATTGTCACATCTCGCAGGTTGATAAATTGTATATATGGAATTATGGATTAGTTTTTATCAAGCAATGAAGTCTTAATATGATTTGTTTTTTGGTTTTTGTTTGTGAAATCAGTTCTGAATCTGTTGATATGACTGTCAAAGAGCTAGAGCAAAATCTCAAAGAGATTATGAGTAACGCTAGCGAGTCAGCTAGAAAGAAACTGAGTGATGCTAAGGTAGTTGGTATTGCCTGTGATGTTTGCAAACCCGAAGACGTTGAGAAGCTGTCGAATTTCGCTGTAAAAGAGCTTGGTTCCATCAACATATGGGTAAAGAAACATATTTCTTTTTGTACAGTTTGTAACTTTTTTTGTATCTTTAGTCATATGTTTGCTCACTGTCTATATTCATTTGGATAGATAAACAATGCTGGTACTAACAAAGGTTTTAGACCGCTACTCGAGTTCACGGAAGAAGATATCACACAGGTAAAATCCTTTTTGAACCTAAAGCTTAATTTCAGCTTGAGCTTATGGTGAAGTTCATTAGTCTAATTGTAACTATTATTTTGTAGATTGTCTCCACAAATTTGATTGGATCAATTCTATGTACACGAGGGGCTATGGATGTGATGAGCAGACAGCACAGTGGTGGACACATCTTTAACATGGATGGTGCTGGCTCTGGAGGTTCAAGTACTCCTCTCACTGCCGTGTAAGAACTCAAATCATTCGTTACTAGTCTCTAATGAATTAGAACACATTTCTGAGTCTGTGAGCTTTCGCAGATATGGTTCAACAAAATGTGGACTTAGGCAGTTTCATGGGTCTATAGTGAAAGAAAGCCAAAAAACAAACGTTGGCCTTCACACTGCATCCCCTGGCATGGTTCTGACAGAACTTCTTCTCAGGTATGCATACACTTTGTCACTAAGGCCTAGAACAGAATGCTCCGGAGTTTTATTGAAGCAACCATTTATTTGGCAGTGGTTCGAGCATTAAAAACAAGCAGATGTTTAACATAATCTGTGAGCTTCCTGAGACAGTAGCTAGAACTTTGGTACCACGAATGCGAGTTGTGAAAGGTTCGGGAAAAGCCGTCAATTACCTAACTCCTCCTCGGATATTGTTAGCTATTGTCACTTCCTGGCTAAGGAGAGGCCGATGGTTTGATGACCAAGTAAGTGTTACACTTGAGTTCTAGTTCAAGTTTTTTGACAAATCCTTCACTTGGTTAAGCCTGAGCTGACGCAAAGATGTGTACGTGTTTGCAGGGACGGGCGTTATATGCAGCAGAAGCAGATAGACTAAGGAACTGGGCAGAGAACAGGACGAGGTTGTCGTTAACAGACGCGATGGAGATGTATACAGAGAATACTTGGGTCTCTGTTTTCTCTCTTTCTGTTGTTTGCGCTTTCATCATCTTACAAAGCACAACACCTAGCTCTTTTCCAGGCACATAACAAACATCTTCCTCGGATGTGTTTTAAGAAAATTGTAAACGTACATGTTATGTATAAAAAACATATATATAACAGAACCGATTTGTTCATGTAAACACTTCTTATAGTTGTAGAATGTGTCGTTGTTGAAAACAATGAAAAAATAGATTGTAATAAACTTTTATCAGATTGTAGTATTTTCTAGTTTTCACTAGTTGGGCCTTTAAAGGCCCATTAAGCGGAGTTAAAAAAACACAGCTCCAATAACATTGCATCAATAAAAAAAGTGGAGGGCCATCAGATAGGAGCGAAAGACTGTGCTACTGAATAGTAATCATGGAGATCATTTGAACTATGCATTATTAATCATCACTTGACCCTTTTTTCCAAATAAACAAAAACAAACCAAAGATTGTTTGGCCTCATAGAGAAGATTAGATTTTATCAACAAGGATTAATTCAGACATATGCTTGTCTATTTTTTTGATTAAATCATTGGCCAAAAAAATCGATTAGAAGAAAGATTGAAAAACAAAAGTCAAAAAGTAGGACTCAGAATATGGGTGGTGATATAACAGAATGGTCGGCAAATAGGCTTTTTACGGCCGTTTTTACGACGAACGAGACCTTAAATATCAATCGTCACTGTCCGGAAGAAAAAAAAAAACAATTTTGTAATACGACAATAACAAAAGTAAGGGTTGGAGAAAGTATAAGGATTTGATTACGAGAGCAATTTGTAGCTTGAGAGATGATAAGCTTCTCTCTCTCTTTGGGTTTTTATACAGAAAATAAATATGGAGCGCTAGGGTTTTCTCACTCGTTAAGATTCTGACACGTGTCCACTGTTACATCTGACGGTGCTCAACATCACACACCGCTACGGACGTTGTTGGGCTTATCATAGTTTGGGCTTTACCAGGGCTTACTATCAAATTAGAAATCGTTCATGTAGCCGAGTTTGGATTTAAGTTAAAAACTGGATTTGGGTTAAACCGTTAAAACCGGCCGAAACTTTGGATTCACAAAATTTAAAATCATAATCTTTTAAGTAAATATGGTTTTGAGTAGTCAAAATTAGTTATACAAACTCTTAATGCAAACTCTATTTTCCAAAGTTACATTTCTATTTTTATTTATCAATTCTATGATAAAAAAACGAAAAAAAAAACGAAAATTTCAACAAAAAAAAGTCCAAAGTGTTATAAATAAATGTTTTATTTTATGGTGGATATAAATACTATAAATAATAAAGAAAATATTACATCCGCAAAGATCAGAATATTAAATAATAAAGAGAAAAAAGTGAGATTTATCTTTAGACGATTATTATCTGATATTTTTGTATTAAAATAAAAATACCTCATCTAATTATTAGTAATTTTAATATATTTTGTATATAAATAATTACGAGTTTAATTCCACAAATTATTAATTTATGAAGTATTTTAAAATCACAAATAATTAGTTGGGGTATTTTTATTCTAATATAAAAATAACGGATAATAATCGTCCAATTAAAATTATTTTGGATTTGTTTTTGGATTTTTCCAAAAATTAAAAGAAAATCGTATCTTTGCTACTCAATTTTTTTCTTATCGGAGCAAACGACTTCATGTGCACACACACAAAAAGAAAAAATTATGATGACATTTCTTTTTTAGTTTACATATTCTGCATAGTACTCAAACATATTACTAATTAACTGTTAATTAAGTAGTCAAATGTGGCTGCTGTTTGTAGTTTGTTTTTATTTTCTCAATATGATTTTTATACAATAAAATGAATTAGTAACTGAATTTTTTATTTTATTTTATAGTAAATGATTTGTTTTTATCAAAACAAAATTATTGAGAATTGATGTGGGGGTAACATGTTGTTTTACTTCTCTGTCCAAGAAACAAAACTGGAAGGAAGATAATAGTTAATTGCTAATTGTTTCATTCTTTTGCCTAAATATACACACTTATATGGCTTCTTCAATTGTATCATTTTAGTTGTTCACATGTCTTTTGATTCATCTTCAATGCCTATCTTTAGGGCTCCTAAAACCATTTAAGTTCTCAAGCTTCTCCAAATATGAGAGTTTCTTTGGCGTCATTCTCGGAGATTTTGGAGGTTTCTCTGACTGCCCTTTTGAACTATTGTCACTCCAACCAATAAAATCAAGCAATGTCGTCTTTGATGAGTTTTGTGATTCAAGCTTCTCTATTTCCTCTCCTGAGTAGTTCGAAGATCCAGCAGACGCTGAGTCCGTTTCCGTTGCTATTTTCCCACCATCTGATGTTTCTTCACCTGTGCATTGCTTCCGGGCTAAAGAATCCGCATAAAGTACATCGTCGATTCTCGACATTTCCGTGTACCCTAAGCTCTCTAATATCCTTGAGTAGCTCTCCAAAACCGCATGTCCCACATCCTATAGTTAGAACACATAAAGTGACAAATGAACCACCATATAATATACAACCAAAGTACGGTTAGTTAGTGTTGTTAATCTTATTTAAAATTTACTAAAAAATGTTATATCAAAAATTTATATATGATTCATGACCACCAATATTTTCAGAATCTTTCCTAGATGATGATTTGTCCGATCATATCGGAATAACAAAATAAAGCAATAACATTTGAGCATTACCTTGTTATACTGAATTTTGGAAATGTCAAGGGAAGATTGGGGAAGACCAGGGAACTTTTGTTTAAGCAAGACCAAGATCGTCTCGGCTCTCTCTTCGAACAACTCTCGTTTCTCCAAGCTCACAGCTGATCCCCAAGAAGATTTGTTGTCTTTTAGATGAAGTTTTCTTTTCCATATAACGATTGAGGCCTCAATCCTATTCTTCACATCCAACACTTTGTGCTCTGTAGATAAGTCAAGTGTTGACAAGAACTGCTCTGGATCAAACCACTCTTCTGTTATGCTCTTGTATAACGAATCCCCAAGGCTTACTCTTCCATTCTGAAAATAATCTAAGTCTTCTTAATAACCATTATTGATTTGCTTAAAATAGTATATGATATTTTAAAATAAATGCAAGCAAATCATCCAAACTATATACCGGTTTTAAGACAAAAAAGGAAGATCACCTTTGGAAGAGACTCGATATAGCTATCAGGGATAGCCATTTCTGACAGAACTTGCGCGTTAATAGCCATGGCGGCTTTTTGGACTTGTGAGACTGAATCTTTTTGAAAATGAAGCATTCTTCGGGCTGATTCGGACAAGCCATTAGGAGGGACTTTAACCGGAGGAAGCCACCACTTGTCCTTTGTCCTCTCATTCCGTGCTTGTTTCCCTTCTTCTGAATCTCTCGATACATACCAAAACTCATTGTGTCCTCTAAAATTGTCCAATGTATCCTAACATGTTTCAATATCGTTCTATCAAAGTTATTGCATAACATACATGTATATAATATATAAGGGACACACTTACAATGAGCATGGCGTCGAGTTTGCGAAGGGCAGGGATGTTCATGAGGAGATCACCTCTTTGTCTTGTCACCATAATCTAGACATAGTCATTGAATCAGAATATTATCTCTGATGTTGATGAATATGAAATTGATAGTTATAAGTTTCAAGAAATGGAACCTCGGTGCAGACTCCTTCCTTACTAATCTGTTGAGATGGAACAAACTCGACGATGTGATCAGTCACGGACAACAACCAATCGATCTCTTTCTTCCACCTCGCTCGTCTATCCGGTGCCATCGGCTGCAACTTTGTCTGTTCCCCGAATATTGACGCTACACATAAAAATTAAACCAAACCATAGATTGATTCTATGTAACTTGTGGAGGAAGAAAACTAAAAAAAAAAAAACTATTAGAGTTACTTTTTTACCGGCTAGATTCGTGATGGCATTTGATAGTGCCAAAGCAGAAGATACACCTTTACCACCACCAGACATATCTTCTCCAAGAAGTAATTTCGTGAATCTATCTTTCATCATCTCCGTCTCTACAATGTTTAAACCCGCAAAATTGTAAGCTTTTTGATATATATCTCTAGAGTTCTTAGTTCTTAAACGAACAGAAATAATGAAACTTCTTCTTTAATCACCGGATTGTTGCTTGTCCTGTCTACGGGAAATCAGACGAGAAGTCATCGGGCGGCTAGTCTCCACGGGACTTCCACCGAGGCTGTCTTGAGTTTGACTCTCCGGCATGGTTGTTTCCGCGAGATGAGGTTGTTGTTGTTCTTTTCCCGGTGAGGAATCAAACATTCTATCAAGATTGAATGAACTCGTGATGCTTATTCCTCGTTCCAACGATGGAACCATGGTACCAAAACCTTTCTTTTGTTTTCTTCTCTACAAATACAAACTTTTTACTTTTAATATTCCCAAGAACGAGAGAGAATTTAATTGTACGGAGAATCAAAGTAAATTGTTCGACAGATTATTATAGTATGCAACTACAAATTTTTCTAAATCTGTGGAAGCCTTAATTATGACAAATCAAGGAAACGTGGGATGCACGAAAATGAGGAAGAATCGAGAAAGTGTCACAGATTTAAGGATTTGAAATTTGTTCTATACCAAAATAGTAAATCAATAGATAGGCAGAAACCTTATTTAAGTTTTTTTTTTTTCTCTTTGGTGTTCAAAGGTAAATCAGTGGTTTGTGCTTCCGTAAAGCCCGGGAGAGACGATAAACTTGGCAACTATTTCAACAATAAACAAAGACTAGGCCATTCATAAAACAAAACTATGTTAGGTTCTTATAGTTATCCACCAACAAAATTTTCGCAGAAATAACTTTTAAAGAAAATATTATTGCCAATGTATTTCTAATTTTCTCAAAATTTGTCTGAATGAGTGAAATGAATTTGGATGCTTTTAATTACATGGCATGGACTAATTGTTATATAAATTTCGATGAATTTGGATGAGCTTTGAAAGAGTGAATTTTTATATTAAAAAAAGGTGAACTATATTTCTCTTTATGCTTTTTTTTTATTACCTGTGTAAATAAATAATTGCAAACAATGAAATATTTTTATATAAGTATCATAATCTAATTCTTCTTATGGAAAACTTCAGGTTGTGGGACTCGTTGTATTTTGCTTTTCATTCTTCGAGGAGTACGTACGCCACTTGCTGCTCATTCTTTGAGAGCTCTTTATTTTTAGTCGGTACACACTGACTTCGAAGACAAGTCCGATTCTTCTTCTTTTCAGCCGATCCTTCTTCTTTTTATTAGTAGTTCTATTTATTTTACATCGTCATTTCGGCCTTATCCTCTTTCGAATATCTTTTCTGTATATGATTCATCGTGTGTTTAATGATATACTATATTTATGGACGGTTCTTGATGCATTATATATAAGTATTTATCAAATTTATGTTCATATTTTAAATTATATTTTTATACATCGATTAAGATTTTTATCGAAAATATTTCATTTTCCTTCTTAAATTTATCGATTCTCCTTTTTTGGAGTTTATATATTTCATAAAAGGTCGCTGAATGTTCTTACCTGGAAGACTTGTTCTCATATTTGTTCAACCTTGTTTTTGTTTTTATTTCCTCACGAATCATGTAATATGTTTTCGTTCTGTGCGCTCCGAATCTGTTTTGTTCTATTAAACAACTTTTCTTGATATTGATTTGTCAAATCAAACGGACCGAAAAAACCACCCGAATATTTAGAACCCATAGGAAACGTGGACAATATATAAACATAATAATTAGAAAATTAAAATATCATTTTTCATACTTTTGATCTTTTTATTGTCTCCCCTTTCATACTTTTGACTTCTTCTTTTTTTTTTTGGTCTCCTCTCATACTTTTGACTTTGTGTGCAATACCAATAGTAGAATAACTTATGTAAAAGACTCAACTAACCCATTTTCCCTTCTTTAAAATTTTTACACTTTATTAGTGACCCTAACCTTTAGAGTCCATAGTCATCTTTCTAAATATTTGTAATCGACAAAATATATATTTTTGTTGATAGTGCTATGTATTTATTAAAATAAAGTATGGTTCCGCACTATTTACGGGTCGAAATTATTTGGCAGCAAAAGTAGACGATGTTTAGGTATATAAAACTAGATAAAGTAATCTAGGGACATACACATATCGATATAAAATAATGCGTTTTGCTATAATTAGAAGAACATTAAGATTACAAACGAAGGCAAATTAAAGAGTGAAGAGAGAGCACTTGACTAAGACAAGAATGGCCGTGAAGCTCATTTACCTCTTTCTCTTCTTATACATTGCTCTTCTAATTTCAGGTATATATAAATTGTATGATCCATGGAATATATTACTTTATCTCCGGTTAAGATCTTTTTCTTTTCTTTTGGAAAAATACCAAATCTTTTGGATATGATGATGCAGAAGGGATGGCTACTACTCCAGGCCGGACTATGAGCACAACCGCGGGAAGACGGGATGGGAAGAGTGGTCGGACGGAATGGCTGTACGTAGCCGGAGAATGTGCGAAATTACCACGTTGCAACAAATATTGCGTCTCTAATGGGTTTCATCTTGGTGGGTTTTGTGAGAAATTGTCTCCTCAAGCTTCTTATCTTTCTTGTGTCTGTAAATATACTTAGGTTTCATCAAACTCACCTATTTCCTCTTTCTTGGTGTTGGGAGAGATAATAAAGTGTTGTTCAGAATTCTAGACTTGACTTGTTGGTCCATTCTACTTATAATGGTTTGGACTTGTAAGCCTTGTATATCTTTGTTTGTTTCATAAAAAAAAGAAGCACTATCCTTTAAAGTTTTATCTCAAAATTAATAAGAAACTTTGAATTTGTTGTACAGATGTGATAATGACTTGTGACTTACTTATCTTGTTGATTCAATTTTCATATTATCTTGTTGTGCATGATCATCCGATCAAATACTTAGTGGCGGATTTAGAAATGTTTTTTAGGGGAAACATATCATAGTAGATCTTTTAAATATTTTTGGTTATAAATATTATTAATTTTATGAAAGAAGAAGAACGTTAGTATAGTAGTACTGTGATATTGCCATTGGATTTCCAATATATGATTAGTTGAATTATTTGAATTTTTCGGATCCCAGCTTATGATATCTTGAATTATTCGAATTCGTCAAAAGAATTCTGATGAGAATGTGTTCACTAACCCCACCTACTCAAGAATTCTCCGTTTTACACATTCACAATATATTATAAAATCTTATACAAATATGCTTATTTTAATATATCAATGATTATAATGAATTAAATTCAAACAGAATTAGTGAGCTTCCTTTTGAAATTTTACGTTAAAAATATAATACAGTATCTTTTAAACAAAAAAAAAACACTGCAAAATGAAAATTTCAGTAAAACAGATTTTACTAAACTAATCTCTAAAAACCACTATCAAAACATGTGCCATAAATTGATCCTCTCGTCTAGTTAATTTCACAAAAAATTGTGAACGTTACTTTTACCATCTTTATATTCATTACATACAAAAAAAATTTGTCTTAACTCAAACATACTTTATTCCAGAATGATACTAAAATTCCGTAATGCAAACATTTTTTTATTCTCAATTGGTCAATGAACAAGCATCAAATAAGGAAAAACAGACGCCAAGGATTGTGTCACACACTAACACATCTCTAAATAGCAAATTAAAACTTGAACCATCGGATGTCCCGAGTCAACCTCCCCACTATGCCATCCAAATCAAACCATGTGTCTTCTTCACATGCACCTCATCTCCTATACATTTTCTCAATTCTCTTATATATACTTAAATCCTTCAAACTCAACTAATTAACAAACTAATCACATTACTAATCAACAGAAAGAAGAGGCCTAAGACATGACAAGCTTCGCGGTCGTTGCAAGACTCATTACAAGAGCTCCTAGAGTTCGTGCTTCCGTCCCGACAAGACTCGTCCATGTAATCTCTTTTACTTTTCGTATGAATTTATCATACATATTTATTTAATATTTGTAACAAATTTTAGTTATCCTTCATTTTTTTTTAAATGATTTAAGGGGACTACTTCTACGAGGAAAGACTCCGTCTGTGACAAAGCCACAGAGGCTCAACAAAAGGTATCCTAGCTATTTTCCTAAAGTTTAAAAGAAGAAGAAGAAGAACTGTGGCCTTAATGTTTTAAACATCATTTTTTGCAATGTGCATTTGCGTTTACATGTCAAATTTGTGTTTGAATATTTTAAGTATAGTTTGTATTTGACTTTTACATTTATAACTACCACATAGATTTTGTTTTAATTTTTGAAATAGTTAGTTATAATATATAGATTGTAAATTTGTAACAAACAATATTAAAAGAAAAAATCTGTTTTGTTTCTTTATTTGTAATTGTCTTTACATTTGGTTTTATGCTTCCGTTATCCAAACTAAACATGATTGGTGTAGGTGGCCAAGAAGGCAGACGAAGGGGCACAGACGATCTCCGATGCGGCGGGTAACTTGAAGGATAAGGCAAAGAACACTGCAGAGGAGGCCTGGGATAAGGTGAAGGACACTACGGAGAAGATCAAAGATACGGTCACCGGAAAAACTGAGGAAACTAAGGAGTCTATTAAAGCCACAGCCAAGACCGTTGAGAGAAGCATGAACACCAAGAACCTCAAATAATAACACGCTAAATTTGACTATATTAAATAAGATGTTATTTACCTAATGAGTTTGTTTTAATCTGTTTTACACTTCTGGTTTGTATCGAGAAAACATATTGCATTATTAGGTAAGAATAAATCGGGTTATGATATGATCATATAGAAACTCATGTGTTTGTTTTAATAAAAATAATTTGATATATTTGTAAATCTTGATTGAAAACTTTTGTGAGTGGTCAACGAGTTATTGGTCCAGTCATAAATCTTCCAGATGGAGATGATTAGTTCGAGGCATGTTAGAAGGGATCTCTTCTCCAAAAGAGATGAATTCACTGTCTCTCAGAAATGTAAAGGTCGAGATATTAAAAAAAAAAATGATCGGTTCCTATTCGGTTATACAGTCGGTTAGCCGACGAATCTATCAATAACCGAAAGCGATCCGAAACTCAACTCAAACCGAACTCAAACCGATTAGTTTCTCAGCTTCAATTCAATCTCAATTTCTTATCTAAAACAGGCCAATTTTTGTCTTTTCTTGTAGAGAATCTGAGTAGTAAATCAAGCGGCTTTAGCAATCACATGTCATGGCTTCTTCTCTATCTTTGAATCCTTCGCCTCTCGCTCCAAGATTCTTACAAACCCTAACCCAATTCCCCAATTCTCCATTCCTCTCTCCATGCTCTGTTTTGAAGTTAAAAAACGCATCTTTACTCAACTTGAGAACTCGAATTGCTCCTCTTCAACCACAACGACTTCGGTCCAAAACCCTTGTTTTGTCTGCTCAGTCCAGTTTCTTGAAAGGTTTGTTCTTTACCCTCACTTTGTTCTTTTGATAGCTATGTCTATGAAATTGAGCAAAAGGGTCATTGATTGATGAAGAAATTGTTGCAACAGAGTTTAGTAATAATGTTTGTGTGATTTTGTTGAACAGTTCTTAGAACTGCGTGGAATATTGGGAAAGATGGAATTGAAGCTGGAACCAATCTTGTACCTGTGAGCTCTCTTTAGTCTTGTCTTCACTAATCAAACTCTACTCTAAATGGTTTTAGTCATACTTGGTTATGTTTACCAGTATACTTTTTTGTTATAAGGTTTCTGTGCCTAGACCAGTAGCGAGAATCTCTGTGACAATTGCAGCATTGGCGGTTTCGTTGTTTGTTGTCAAGTCGTTTCTATCGACAGCTTTCTTTGTATTGGTATGTTGTGTTGTGTGTGTCCCCTTTCTTTTTTCTAGGATTTTTTTTTAGGTGTTTGCAAAGCTAATTCTCTGTGAGTGTTGCAGGGTACAATGGGATTTGCATATTTCTTATTCATAGCTTTAAACAAAGATGAAGCTCCTAAACTAAGAGGAGATGATAATAGCTCTGGTTCTAAGTCAATGGATGATCCACTTGAAGAAGCAAAGAAAATCATGGACAAGTACAAGTAAGCGTTGTCTTCTTTACATGTAACTTAAGCTTAAGATTTTGCTCATGAGACAGAACTCCAATGTATACAGATACAATACTTAGGAATGTTATATGTTCTTTAAGAAATTGTTACCTCTAATACCAAAACTTTATTAGTTTCGACATTGGAATATATTGGGGGAAACGGTTGTAGCATTAGCAATCATTGAAAATTTTGCTGCAACTAGCAAGTCCTCTCTCAGGATTTTGAATGATCATTGAGACTAATTTGATAGGAGTGAAACATTTTCAGATGTGGTTTAAGTCGTAGCGTAGTTTCTCATTTCTCATTGCTTAATCTCTCTTTTACCTTTTTTTCTTCTGGTTCTTTTATCCTGCAATGTTCTCTCTTATCGGATGCTTCACATGTTGTTAACAAGTCCTATGTATATTCTTTACCTTTGAGGGATTACTTTATAGATAAACAAAAACACAAAGCATCACTTTCCTCTTGGTAAACAGTATAACAAAATAAATGGTTTTTTGAGTTTGTGGTGTATGTCTCTTGTGATACTCTTGTTAGTGTGTACTCGTTTTTTCATTTGGATGTGTAGCAATGTGAAGGAACATGTTTATATGCCAAGAAACGTTGTTACTCTTTCTCTTTTCCAAACTTTGGTTTTTGCTCTTTGTTCTCACTTCCCATGTTAGCCTTCAGGGTTCATGAAAGTTTGTTGTTTGGGGATTTTCCTGAGCCTGCTTCGCCAGATTCTACTTGTAGTTCTTGATTTTGGTGGTAAAAACATATCTGGTGGTTTCCCTGAGTTTATACCCAAGTTTAAAGGAGCTTGATTTGTCAAGTAACATGTTTGAGGGTGTTGTTCCTGAGGGGATTGACTCTGTTAAAACTCGAAAAACATAAACCTTTCTGACAATAACTTCACTGGAGTATTACCAAGTTTTGGTGGATTAAAACTTGTCTTTGAAGGGAACAGTCCAAGTCTTTGTGGGTTAGCTATAAAACCCGGTCTAGGTTCCTCTAGTTTGCGAGCAACTGCTGTTGCTGGTCTTGTGATAGGTTTAATGACCAGTATTGTAGTCATGGCCTCGTTATTAATCAGGTATATGCAGAACAAGAAGAGAAATAATAGTATATAGAGTGAAGATGATTTGTAAGAAGAAGATATTGTAGATATACACTAGTAGAGCAATGCACTATACTACAACTTGAAATCAAAACATGGGAACAACGAAGAATGAGTTCTTTTTTCTTCGTTCTCGCAGTTTTCATATATTTTCCATATGTGTTCGGCTTTGGTTATACAAATACAAATAATTAACAAAGTGTACCGATCCTGCATTTCAAAGCACCCGAGCTAGAGGTAAGCATACCTACAAGGGAAGATGATTTAGCAGCCAAACTAGAGGCTCTGGCGTAATTTGCAGAAGCTCCAGCTCCAGATGAAGTAAAGTAGGCACCATTTAGCATTAAGTCTCCTTGGGATCTCCAATTCCAATTGTTCCATTCTCCTTTCCCTGCACCTACCCGTTTCGTCACCTGTCGAAAAATATATTCAAATTAGTCATTATGTTCAATTTTCTTGATTAGAACTATCAGATTATATCTTCTAACTTAGATGCATCTTTGAGCAATCTCGCAACCGGTGTTACGGGTTTGATCAAATACCTCCTTGGCGAAACGGTTTCCCGGGGCAAGGAACCGGTTTCCTTGACTATTGATGGTAGGGTTAGCACTTCCACCAATTGCATACATTTCCCAGTGAGTGTAATCATTGTTTACTACGTGAAAGTATCCATGCCTGCACCTGAAATAACACCAAACTCTATAACATTCGAAAACTGACTGGTTCTCTAAGGAAAAATCAATATACAAGTATTGTCACAGAAAAAATGATATGAAATTTAGATGAAAAACCTTGGCATTCTCTGTATAAGACCTTCTCCAAAATGGTTGTATGCAATGGTTACTTGCATCATTTTGTCTCTGGTGTATGAATCGGTATGCCCCAACAAAATAGCCTGCATTATCATCTATTGTCAGCTTTTGATGTTTAGACCAAGAAACAAAACACTGCTTTTGTTAAGTACTGAGCTAATCAATCCGGTTTGCATTTCGGAAACTTAATCTTGATCAAAAGATGAACCAAAGACCCCAGATGAAGTAACACACTACCATCATTAGGGCAATCAATTAATAGAAATTTCACAAATCTCACATGTTACCTGAATTTCATGTCCCCTTTTATTTTATAATTGGTTATATTTCGGCTAATAAATTCTTACAACCGAATTATCGGTTTCTGACTTTTACCCTCTATTTCCCGTCCTACTTCTAAACATAGTAAATGTGCACTCCTAAATCATCACCAACTTCTGCACCGATACTACTAATATCTTTTGGTATATGACCTAACTAGTTACCAAATTTGGTAAACATAAATTACTAGAATAGAATCAATGAAAAAAATATCTAACCTCGTTGTGGTGAGTGAGATAATTATTAGAGATGGTAATAGCAGTAGATCCCATAATTGCGTCTATCAATCCATCAGCACAACTCGAAAGAGAATTATGATCAATCCAAATATGACTAGATCCAAAAATCGAAATACCATCACCATCCGCCATCGTTCTCCAACCATAATGACTCTCCGAACTCCTAACCATAGCGTTACCAGTTCGCTTACAATCATGAATATTTATCCCATGGATGATAATATTCGTAACGTACTGAACCGTGAGACATGCACCACCAGCTATATGCACGTTGACACCACGACCATCGATAGTTTTGAAGCTATTCATGATTAGTTCTTGGCTTAAAGTAATGACCATGTCACGTTTAAAGACGATCCATAGCGGTTCGTCTTGTATAACAGCGTACCGGAGTGTACCGGGTTTTGGTGTAACCGGATCATGATCAGATGGATCAGTAACAATGTAGTAACGTCCATCACGGCCTCCGACTGCGTTACGTCCGAAACCGATCGCGCAATCCGCTAATCGCTTTCTTCGGCGATGCCATTTTTTATCGCATCGCCAACAATCATCTATTGGGTTTCCTGTTGAGCATGAGGAGAAGAACCCTAGCTTTCTACGATACGTACTGTTACGTATGCTCCTGCATGCATGTTCCAGTTAATAAAATGATATTACAAAAAGAGAACATAGTTTATAGATTATATAAAATTAACCCGTGAGGTTTGTGATATTGTAGATATCAACTTCAACTGTTTAAGAAGTCAAAATATAGGAGACAGGAAAATGCAAATAGAAGAAAGCACTGAATTTAATTTGACAAGGTGAGGTGGCCCCACGTGGGTAATTTAATTTTTTCTTGTATAAGGAATTATATATTTCATGTTCATGGGATACGATCCATATAGGAATTTGGGGTCATATTTCTCCATAATTCCGTAATTAAATGCAAAAACTATGGGTACCAGATTCAGATTTTTTATATAATACTTTATACAATTGAAAATTGTAATTGTAAAGTAAGTGTTATATATAAATTAATATATAGAAGATATTAAAAAATTCCGGAAATGAAAAAAAATGTTTTTAATTATCAGTCTTCAGAGAGGATGTATGTAAATATTAATACAAATGCGTCGTCGGTGGATCTTAAGCAGAAAATAGTGAGGTATAAATGGGAATCACGGTTTGTGGTTTTATTCAATAAAACTACTGTTTTTATGTCAGAAGTGTTTTCACATGTTTATTTATTTGTTTCCTGGCAGAACAAGAACGAGGAAATAAAAGTACATTTCAGTCATATATATTGATAACTTTAAATTTTGTGGATCACAATGCTTATTAAAAAAAGTTCTGATAGAGAAGAACAAAACTAACTTTTTACATAGATGTAGAAAATGTTTTTCTTGGTCTACACATAGGTTTAGTAAAGTTAAAGCATCATCTAGTTTGACTAACTAAAACGTTACTAATACGAAATATATCTAATAAAGTTGTTTTCCTTATTTTATATATGTATAATAATAGTGAGAGACTCACATATCGACCATTGCTGCTATTTCTTCTGGGTCTTTAACGGCGTGTTCATGCCATTCACCGTCTGATAAACTGAGAAAACAGAACATGCAAAAAAAAATCGTTTTATTATCAAAGTTAAAGAATCTGAACGGCTGAGATTAAATCTACACTAAAAGCTGTTGTGAGAACTCACTTATCTACCGTTGATGTATTTCTTGAGCTCTCATGTTTCGGTTCCCTTGTTTCTTGAACTCTGCATTTTAATACACATCAATATAAGAAACTCTGTTCGAACGATAGAAAAAAACGGAGATCACATTGTGAATCTTTGAACTTACGCATTTACATGGAGAAAGAGTGCTAGAAAAATGATTAGAGTTGCTGAGATTGAGAACAATGTTCTAGCGACCACCATTGTTGGTTGTTGTTAGAGTTTTAATTTCCTCTCCTATGTGATAGAGAGAGAGAATGTAACTATGTGAGTGATCTAGAGAGTAAAAGAAAGAGGATGTGAGAGGTGACGAGAGGGTTTATATATACTACATATACTATATTATGTTATAATGGTTTTTTAGAAAGTTTAGTAAGTTTTCTTGTAATTCTATATAAATATTATCTTGAATTTCGATTGAACCAACTATTGATTTTTGGATCTGAATGGAATAAACGCAATAGGAACAGTTGCGACTGTGGAAGTTTGTTAGAAGCGGGCAATTGCGGTTTCAAGCTTATTAAACGTTTTGCACGACTTGTTTAGCGGTTGAAAATTATTGTGTTTTGCAGAAATTTTTTTTTTAGTAACCAGTTGGTGCGGCAACAGCTAAATAAAAAATGATCAAAATATGTGTAATGGATAACATAAAAATTATAAAATATCAAAAATTAATAAAATATATATTTAAAATATAATTAATGATTTAAACCCCATAAATAAAGTATTACATAATTATTTTAAAATAAATAAATTTTATAGTGAAATATTTAATACATGCATTTACAAAGATTTTAAATATTTACATAGGTTTAATAAAATTAACGAAATTTTTCACATTTCTAAACGCTTCGTTTCCGCATACCCGCTTTTTATTTTCATATTTTCTTTTTGTTATCTATTTTGACTGAAAGAGGTTATTGTTTCGGCCTTTTAAAGCCCAAATATATAATTCATATATATGGGCCTTTTAAAGCCCAAATATAATTTATAATCCATATCGACGGCTCCAAAACCCAAAACTCGTTCACCTTCCTGAGACGGTTTCAGTTCAGAGTAAGAGAGACAGAGAGAGAGATGAGTAGCTTCACGATTCCATCTCCTTCCTCCTTCTCTCTTTCCAATTCATATAATCAAACCTCTCCTCATTCCTTCACTCTCCGCAATTCTCGTTCCAATTTTGAGTTCCACCGGTTACGATTAGATGTGGAGTCTCGAAGAAGAAGCACTTCTTTACGGTCCAATTGCTCCACCAAAGGTACAGATTCAGGTGAGAATCTCTTTCAATTTTTGTTTCCTGAGGTTCAAGTTTTAAATTTCTAGGGTTTGAGAATCAATTTGATAGAAATTTGTTTGGGAAGGTGAAAATGAGAACAAAAGTGTGTTAGATGCTTTCTTTTTGGGGAAAGCATTAGCTGAGGTTATCAATGAGAGAATTGAGTCTACTGTTGGAGAAGTGTTGAGTACTATTGGAAAGTTTCAAGCTGAGCAACAGAAACAAGTTCAAGAGATTCAGGTTACTTTTTCAACTCTCTTCTTGCTTTTTTGTCAATGAAGAAGCATTGTTGTTAGGTTTGGAAACTCTATTCACCATAGAAGATACTTAAAAAGTTAGTTAGTATTGAGCTGATAAGCTGATTAGGTTTGTGAGCTTTGTAGAACGGCACTTGAAAACCGCGGAGATTACTGCTACTAGTTAAGTCGAAAGCGTCTTGATTGAATGATTGATTGATTGAATATAGGAAGAGGTTCTTGAAAGAGCTAAGAAAGCTAAGGAAAGAGCAGCTCGAGAAACTATGGAGGAACAAGGACTTGTTGCTTCCAAACCAGTAGCCATTACTCGAAATCCGGATGCTGTTGTTGTTGCCTCTGTAACTTCTACATCGACCGTTGAGAGCAAGACTATAATGGTTGATGTAGAGGAAAGCTCGAGTTCCAGTGATGAAGACTGAACGATGGTTTCAAGGGTTTAAGTTGAAGATTTGGTAATAGCAGCAGAGACTTGTCTAAAAGGGTTAAGATATATGTACTTGAAAAAACGATGTAAACAATGTAAGTTGATATAAATCAAGGTTAAACCAGCATTGATACATGACTATACATGGTTATATCTCTCAGGCTGTCTTGACATTAGTTGAAGAAGACACAAGCCGCAAATCAACAAGACTTGAATTTGCGAGAAGAAAGTTAAGAAGAAAACGAAAAACCACAACGTAAGATAAGGAAAAAAAAAAGTGATATATGTAATTGACTCATTGGAAACTAAAGCGAGAGGAGTGTGACCTTTGGAAGAAAACGAGTAAAATGGAATCGTAAGTCCATAAGGAAACACAAACGCTCATCGACTAACTAAAACAGAGCACCAAAACCTAAACCCATTTGAACTTGTGACTTGCGCTGCATCTGAAGGATCGTCAATAAGATCAATAAGCATCCGGAAGTCTTCCGAGTTTGTCCGTTACTTGATCAGGAAGGTTTGTCTCTTTTGTACCAAAAGATTTAGGTTAGGTTAAGTTTTACTTTTGTTGTTGCATTTTGAAAATTGTTAACTCGAAAAAACCAAAACCAAAATCAGGACTAAACAACACTAAATAAACTTAACTAGTAAACGTATAAAAACGAAAAAGACTCACTTAGTGCTTGGAGGTCCATTTGTGAGCCAAGGGCATTATTTATATGCGGAAATACAAGAAGAAGAAGGAGAAATAGGCATGGAAGAGACCATAGAAGTTGTCATTTTAATAACCCTCTTAACTTCCTAATCAGTGTGACTCATGTTTATGCATTTATATACAACAGAGAACTGAAAATATGAGATAGAGAGAGTGAGAGTTGGTAGTCTTGGTAGTCTTCGGGAAAACTCTTCACATTGCATTATATAGGTCTCTAGTAGGCTATTTGACGATTCTCCCTAGACACTTCCGATCACTTGCCCTTCACATTGCATTAAATTTATTTATGTTTTACAAGGGACTAGCAATTTATTTTTAATTAGAAATATGTTTTCTAGCCAATTTCATATAAGACATTTTTCCCTACAATTGCTCAGTTTTTAAAAGTTGCCATTATTTTTACACATTCTGTTTCTAAATAATAGATTTTCAAGAGTTATTACACATTGTTAAAAATATTAATGCTTTTTTCTTTTGCACCAAAAATATTAATGCTTAATTATTTAAAAATTAAATGAAATAATTTATCATAACTGTAAACCAAAAATAATTCAAAATATTCACTTAGTTTAAGACAATATTTCATAAATTTACAAAATTTACATACAATTTTTCTTCAATTTCATTGATCATTAGTTATTTTAACAACATTTTAATTGGAATATCTTATTTTATTTCACCTATTTTAAATTAATTTTCACTTTTAACTAATAACCAAAACTAATAAACATTTAAAAAAAAAGAAGGAAAAATCAACCAAGTACATGGTTTTGATTTTCTTATGTTTAATTTATGGTAATTTACCACTAATGTACTATAACTTACCACTAATCTGCTATGATAATTTGTAACATTTTTTATGAAATTACCCTTGTTATTCATAGACTCTTTTTTTTTCTTTTTTCTTTTGGATGTGAAGCCTTACACAAACATAAAGCAATAAAGAATATAATGCTCGGAAAGAATGCAGTAAAAACTAAAGAATGATTTTTGATACATCTCATTGACCATTCTCATTTCCTTTATAATTTTGTATCTTGTATTTGACTTGTGGTAATCTCCTACACCATTTACATGCGTACAATAATAAATATATATAGAACAGCGCTTTTTGTTTTCTAATTAAGTCTATATTCTTCGTCTTTGTTTTACATTTTTTTTTAATCTGTAACATGGCAAAACAAAATATATGGAAAACAAGAAAGAAAAAGAAACGAAAAGTTTGATGAAGCATCACTGTCAAGAACAAAGCCAGGAATCCAAAATCTGGAGAAACAGATTGGTGAAAATTGTCATTGGATATGTTTACTGAGGATTTAGTCTAGATCATTGTAAAATTATTATCATAAAGACTTTTTTGCGTGGTTGTGTGTGTAGTGGATGGGGTCCTCATACACCTTATAATTTATTTATTTTCTCATTTTGGTTAAAATGTAAGATTGAAATAAGCGTTGCCAAGAATTTGAAATCCTTTCCTTGTTTATAATTAGATTTTTGTAATTCGGGCATGGTGATGGTGGTATAGTGATCTTGACTATGAAACCGACATCATAAGCTTACTACAAATTCACATTTGATTCAACTGTGTGCAAACATTCATCTTTATACATTATGAATTTCTATTCAAATGTTTTATCTGTGATGAGATTGTTAAAAACTTCCTACAAAAAAACATGTTCACTCTCTAGATTAATCATTAATCACTTCGACGAGAAAATTTATTAAATGTGAAATACATATATAAGTTACAATGCATGCATCCTTTTTATTTTAGTTTTAAAAAAAAACAAATCGACTACTATAAGTTTAGAGGGTACAATCCACCTAATCTACAATAGAAAACGATAAGGAACACAATACAAGTATTGTTTTCTTTTTCTTTTTATTCTCTTTCACATTTGCTGAGTTATTTATGAAAACTTAACATAATGTAACTATTATATTTTAAGAAATATATTTATATATATATATAACTTTGTTATACAAATGTAAACAAAAATTAGATTATTTTAGTTATGTATGTTTAACAACTTTATATGAGATCCATATTGTATAAGATTTATAGGTCCACCATTTTGACCTTTCGAACCCAAAATTGTAGGAAAAGTTTGAAACGTAACATATATGGCGTCAAAAAATCTAAACAAAGATAATCAAAACAAAACATCAAGGAGGCAATGTCCATGTGTTAGGTTTCTTCTGTCGTTTAAATTGTTACAAGATCGAGTACAAAAATTAAATTAAATGTAATATTGGATGATGCTTTGGTAGTAATGACGTCTAATTTACGTCTGATTGCATCCTAATCCAGATATGTACATCCAATTATCTGGATAATATATACATAAAAGTAATATTTTCTAAATGATAGTTTAATAAAATAATTAAAATCTAAAGGAAATAAAATCATCGTTATTTTAAATGTGAAATAAGATATCATTGCGCTTTAAACTTATACGTTAAATATTGTAATCTTCTATCGTAATTTGAACATCAACACAAATTACTACGTCACCAAAAAATACTAATACGAATTATGTAACCAGATACAAAAACTCCACGACAAAAACAAAACGATACAAAATATACGGCTCTGTTATCATAGAAAATCATGGACCTTCATAATCTATAATTTTGGTATTAATATTTATGTACGTGAAAGTTTGGAAAAAGGTTGAAGGGAGACAAGAGGTAACAGACTAGCAGTAGCAGGTATGAGTTATTGTCATCAGGGTCAATAAAATATCAATCCCACAATGGTAAATTGCTATTTGCTATATGTATCAATTTTTAAAAACTCTGTTATGAACTACGTATATACCATGAACGTCATCGATGGGGAATGGGCCAATTAATGGCAGAAAAAAAAAAACTTAACTTAAACAAAAAAGGAAATGATATATAAAAAAGAAAAATTAAAAGGAAAAGAGATGAAAAAATGACGATAATGAGCACGAAGTACTATCGTTCTCGGGTGCACGATACCGAGAAAATTTTGGGACCCATATAATACACGTAAACGTATGGAAACAATCATGCACTCTATACTATTCCAAAATCGAGTAATATAATAAGTTCATTTATTAATATTCTTGTTCATGCAAAGACAAATTTAAAGGTATCACTGGATATTGCAGCTGCATGCTTGAATGCTTCCACCACCTTATATTCTTTGTTTTTTCATCTTAATTAGGTTCCCTAATCGTCGAGTATATAGGTTGATAAGCACATACATGAGAATATAGACATAGGTGATAACGTGAAGATATATCCTCAACCATATTAAATAAAAAAAGCCATTGCTTGTACTAGGGGATATCATGAGTATATGATTCCTTTTTCCTTTAATATTATTCATTAAAAACCTATGTTAGCTATTCGTTCTGTCATAGCAATTGATATGACAAAAATTTGGTCTTCACGAATTCAATCAAATCTAAGTAGCATGCAAATATTTTATGAAAATATATAGTCGTTTGCTTTTATCTCTATTACGGTTTCTCTCGGGGTTTTCATAAAGGAAATATGGTGTACAGTATTTTTGGTAATATAGTGAGGTGGTCACATGTAATGGATTCAATCCACCTTCCTCCCTCGTGGGGTTTAATTGTGTACATAAAAATACACTCTTATTATAAAAAAAAACTTAAGTTGTCTAATTATTATACCACCGAAAATGGAACATTAATTGACAATGATGCTTTCAAAAAACAAACCTTTTACTACAAGATAATATTGAATAATGTAACTAAAGTAAAACAATAACAATTGATCTTGCAAAGTTGCAATGTGTTTGTAATTTTTAATATTGTACTCACTATCTTCGAGTCTCTTGACTAGTTTTTAATGGGACATTATTTTAGACACGCAATATCTATAATCGGCGAAGCGTAGTCAACATAACATTTTCTTAGGTAAGCAAGTAAAGCTACAAAAAGTCTTGAGAAATAAATCAAAAGGAGGAAAAAAGCATGAAAACCTTCTTTATTTCACCTAGTCTCTTTTGCTTTTTTCTCCTTAGCTTTCAAGATTCTTTGCCATAGCCAATTGACCATTACATGCTTTGGCCTTTTCCTCGATATTTTCCTCTTCTCCAGTGGCAGTCCTACCAAAAAATTAGAAACATTCATAGGGGGCAAAACCGTAACCTAACCAAAGAAAACCTGAACTGATAGTGCATCTTATTCAAAGCCCTACTCTGTCCCATGTATATGTCTCACACTCTTCAAAGATGCTCACATAAAAGGGCTCTTTAGTAATTTGATACCTCGTGCAATATCTGCCACACTTTTTTTATAAGCAGGTGTCCCATTTTTTTCTTCAAAGGCTGAACAATCTTTGATGCGATGTTTTCCAACAACATCTTTATTATACCATTATTAGATTAAAGTGCGTGTGTGGAAATTTGAATATCTCTCTCTCTCATAATTAGCTCATCAAGCTCCTCCTTCATTTTCTTATTCGTACTAGATTTCTCTTTTGCCTTTTTATTTGGTAGAGCTCTGCTGGTTCATGGATATTGAGCCCTGCTTGAAGTTTTGGGGGGTGTTTTTTTCTTCTTTATAATTGCATGGCAACTACAATTGATCAAACCAGCATCAAGTCATTGCATTTCCATCAAGTCATCCGTTTGATCATCACAATCATCTTCTTAGCTTTCTTATTTCTCATTGGCCCTACAAGTTCCATGAATCATCACCTTCATGAATCCTCATCTAAGAACACTATGGCTCCTTCCAAGAGGTTCCTTCTACAACCTTCCACTCCATCTTCATCTACTATGAAAATGCGTCCAACAGCTCACCCTAGACGCAGTGGCACTTCTTCTTCTTCGGCGAGGAAGAGGAGGAGAGAGTTCAGAGCTGAAGCTCATGAGGTTCCAAGTGGTCCAAACCCTATCTCCAACTAGGTGAGCAACCGGTTTTTTGGGTAAGGTAATTTAATTAATTAAATATTTGGGGTGTTTGGAGATGAGTTAATGTATATTATTAATATTGAATTTTGTAATGGATGGAGAGAATTGTCATGGATTCTTAATTATATATCTATGTTTCCTTTACGAATTTCCCTTCTTCGTTTATTGAAATCTTTTGATCTTCGTCTTCTAAGTTTTGGAAGTTAGCATTGTATGAGAAAAGGAGAGACAAATACTTTTCACATGTGTATGTATCCATCTGTATATAATTCCCTCACATTTCTGTTTTATTTCTTTTATATATTTAGTGATGCATGTATATATAATATATCTATAATTTTAAACCAAATATATATATATATATATATATATAAATGGGGACATACGAATGATAATATGCCAAAAATCAATTGGCTGCTTATTATATTAGAGCTTATTCTATTGGGTTACTCTCAGAGAAAAAAAAATAGTTGAACACAAGAAAATTTAAAATCTACGGTAAATAATTTAAGAATGTGGAATATACATTATTTCATTTTAACGACACTTTTATACTTAACGATACAATTTTAAGAGTAAAAAATGGTTTGAATAGTTATATATCAAAATAAATACATGTTTAGACTAAGTTGTATTCTATGGATTATTAATCTCGGTTTAAGGTGGTTTTTGTTAAGTCATCGGTTATTAGAGTTTCACGTCAAAAAACTGTGAAGTGGATGTTTAAGTGGTGTGCATACAAATTTTTAACCTATTTGACCTATTTTTACTCTTTCTTTTTTTTAACCTAGAAAAAAACTATTTCATTAAAATTAAAAATAGTTTAGACTTACGATGTGAATATTATACACAAATGATCTC
>Ga0041059_1000641_pt1 | contig 27085 bp, 23 predicted proteins | sample AraColnosormetaG_FD_56232 | JGI IMG/M metagenome (GOLD analysis project Ga0041059, IMG submission 56232) | Arabidopsis roots microbial communities from North Carolina, USA - Col MF nosort | ecosystem: Host-associated > Plants > Roots > Unclassified | place: USA: North Carolina | collected... | reverse complement strand
AAGACCGCATCCGACCAACTGCATTTTTCAAAAACAAGTAGTACTCATGAGGCACAGAACGAAACATAGACCCTGTAGAAAGCCATATAAGTGTCTCAGTAAATGTACTTTGTGTTTTTGATGATTATTTTATCACCCAAGCCATTATCAAACTGCAATTCATTGGGAGCATCAAGATAGACGGTATCCACAAATCCAGGAAAAGTGACTGCATCCCTGAAATGTTAGAAATTAAGGAGTTACAACCATGAAACAAGTGAAATAAAATAAATAAGATCTGTAGTTAATGAAGAAAAACAAATACCAAACCAACCTGTCTTCTTTACCCTCTATTGGGTTCTTAGGGTCTGGATCCTTATTGAGAGTTTTACAACCCTTTAGACCTCTCACGGAGGCCCCCGCAGAAGAAGCCTGATGAACCCAAAAAAAAAAATATTAGAAGAAAAAGTTGATAACATGGACTCAATTTGCAAGCCATAGTATCAAATCATAGGAAAATGATTTAGTGGACCTACACGGAAGTAAGTATGCAACGCAGTGCTGAAAGAAAATGGTTTATCGTCTGTGTTTGTAATCTTTAGCTCAGTGGAAAGGGAGTCCGCGCCAACAATGACCTAAAGTATCAACACAAACTGTTATGAAATACTATAACATACAAGAATGCCATTAGTGAAAGGCATGACACACACCTTGTATAGAGCCTGGAAAGCAAAGTCCCACATGGCTCGACTATAGGGACCATCCTTAAGCTCAAGAGTAACAGCAGCATTGTCATCTGCATTCTGGGAATCGACAACAGACCAGTCCATGTTCCTTCCAAACCCATGCTAATGATTCCAAAATGGTTCAAGACCACCAAATAAGCATAAACAACTAAAAAGAGATTTGATCAAGCGAGGAAACAGTAAATGAGAGTACCTGTTGAATTAGCCCAGGTCCAAACTGTGGAAAACAATGTGGAATCCCTCCGCTAATCCAATAACAAACAGTATGACGAAAAAAAGAAAAGACATTACTCACAATTTTATCTGGTTTAACAACAATTGTTGAAGTTCACACACACATACCTAATGGGCTTAATCTTATTGAAGACAGCATCTGGTCTGACAAAAAGAAGATCTTTACCGCTCGCAACTTTCCAAGAAGTAATGCAGCCTCCGAAGAGATATATCTCAGCCTCGCTGCATCCAATTATAAATCAACCCAGATGACATAAAGCTGAACCTGACTTACTTAGTATGAGATGGTCAATAGTTTTTGATACCTGTTCTGAGGAGAAGTAAGGACAAGTTTTGGCAAATTGCCTTCTCCTTCAGCGACTCTCACTCCAGTAGTTGAAGAAGCCATGGCAGAGAATCTTCTTCTGCAATATCCAAGATCGAGTTTTTTTTTGTGTGGATCAAATGCAAGGTAGAGACATTAGAAGCGAAACCAAAAGAAAAAAAACAAAATGCAGTAAGAATATTACCGGCTAAATCGGAGCTGATTGGGAGAATTGAAAGTGAGAAAAGAGTTAGAGACGGAAACAATCGCCATTTTTGTTTTTCTCTCCTTCAGTCACTCTCTATCTAGTATCCTATATATTGCGTCCTTCCCGGTCCTCTCGTACTAGGGCAACAAGAAGAAGGAAAAGGATTGAATAGAGATTTTGATTTGGGTCGATGAAATTGAATACTAAACGCAGCAAAACTAATGTAATTTTTTAAAAAAATATCGGACATTTTTATTTATATATCTATCCGGAAGAGACAAACAAACGAATGACGAGTGACGACGATGGAGAAACCGGCTCTTCAAATGGCGGTCGGGACCCAAAGTTTAACGTTGACCACTAACTTGAGAATAATATCGTTTATGGATTACGAATATCCTTCTTAAGTCCGACTAACTTATCAATAATATCTACAAAGAAGGGTATGGGCTGTTCAATACATTCCACCAGGTCCAATATTACTAATGGGCTTATTAAAAATTAGTGCATAACGCTAGAGAGAGGGGTCGAACCTCTGACCTTGTGGTTAACAGCCACACGCTCTAACCAACTGAGCTACTCCAGCTTATTTGTTCTATCTATTACCTTTTTACTATTTCACTTCTTTGAGGCTTTTAGCCCAATCGAAAGACTATAGAGTGGTTACACTTAAAAGGAGGAATCATGCTGGACTCGGAAAGGTAATGTATGCTGCTGCTGCTCTTTCATTATCTTACGGGTGTGCCTCATTAGTTGTAGCTAACATATCAAATTCAATCTTACCATTAGGATTCATGTTGGTGTTAAGAATTTTGCACATTTTTGTTCTTTTAAGATTTCTTTGGAATTTTTCTATCGATACAAGGAAAATGGAACTACTCATACAAAGAGAAAAAAATACAATAAAATTCAAATTTGTGAAAGACAAAGTTTAAATATTTCTCTCATTCAAAACTGTTGTTTTATCTAATCTTCAAGCTGTCTGTGTAGCAATGCTCTTGACCGAGATCTTATCATCTTGAATTTGCCTCTGTAACTCTCTCCTTTCTTCAACATGTAACTTCACAAAAGTAAGCAACGTTTAATTTTTTGATGCTTTTTGAATCTATAGTCAGTCATGTAAGAGCACAGAAAATACCAGTTTAAGGGTTCTTGGTACTTGTATCCAGCGCCTTTTTAGGCGGTTCATTTGCAGATTCAGCTGTTTCACAAGTGAAAAGCAAAGAGGTTATTATGCGTCTAAAATGCAACATGATGCACTCAGATTTTGTATTTTTTACCAATTGAGTATATATTCTTTTTGTTATTCACTTCCTTACCCTTAAACTTTCTCTTCTTATTCGCTCTCCTCCTCTTTCTATCTTCCTGTGTGAGCTCAGACTCATCCTTAATGTCACCTTTCCCGGAAAATATTTCCTCTGGGGCAAGCATTGCTGCATCTGAGACGGCCACGGGCGCAACCTACACAGTACACATGGAACAAGTTGATAAGTATAATGGTCTCCAATCCCAATTACCAAACAAACAAACAAAAAAAAGGAAAGGGCTTAGAATTACCTCTTCCATTGCTATGGCTGAAACGTTTGGTATAGACATTTCTTCAATCACCTGAAAGTTTGGAGAAAATAAAAAGTTTCAGTCCAGAACAGCTATGTCTAGACACTTGAGGTGATCATCATTTAGGATCTAAGCAAGAAACATACTGGTTTAGGTGTGAAGTGGAAGTGGGAGAGAGCATCCAACTTCAGGCATAGTTTCTTGAACAACATGCTTGCCTGATTTAACGTTTATAAGTAAGAGAATGTGATATATACACTAACAATGAAAGGAGAAGATAAATATGCAAACACAAAAACCCAGGAAAAATAAGTATCAAATCAAGTTGGAACCTCTTTCTTTAGTTCATCAGAGTGAGTTGTTGGGGCAAAAGCTGGATTAGCCTTCTGAAAGTATTCTGCCTACAAATAACCAAATGGACCAAAACACATATGTAAGTTTGGTTATCTCACAAAAAATGCAATAACACAATCAAATATTGTACATGATACAAACCTCGTAAACTTCGGCAAGACCTTTCTTGCTTTTGCTTTCGTCCTGCATATACCCAAAAGTAACAAATCAATTGTAACTATTACACCAGAGCAAGAAAAGAGGATAGAAGTAATAGTTCTTCAATAAAACTCACCAATTCCTTGGCTTCTCTTTTTCCTTTAGTGGGTAGACGAGGTGCTCGTTGAACATCATCGAAACGAGCCTAAAGAGTAAAAAGATCAGTCATGCAAAACCAGGAAGAAACAAGGGAGACCTTTGTTACAAATTACTGCCACAAGTAGTTACCTCAATGATTCTGCTCTTGATCAAATCTTCAAGTGAGGCTGTGACTTCTTCTGTGATTACAGGAGCAGGCCTGGCATTGTGCTCAAAATCTAAATCAACTTCTAGAGCACTATTCATTGGCCTCTTTGCCGCAGTTATCTTACAACAAGTAAAATCAGACATAAATTTAGCTACAGAAAGCAAGATGCCTCTTTTACAGTTTAATTGTGAGGGAAAACATGTCTGGCTACCTCTCCCTGCATTGTCCAATGTTTTGGGTCCAAGTTTGCTTTCTCCATCTGTTCAATCTTGGATTGAAGCTTTAGTCGTGCTCTCTCATGGGTAGAGAGTTTTTCATTGCCCTAAAGGTAGATAAATTAGTTCATAAATCAGAAATGAATTCATTACATATCACAATGCCATGAATAGTTAAGTATTACAGTACTTTGTTTTCTATTTCAGCTTCCTCATCTTCACTCAAATCTTTCAACTTCATTTTTGTCTCCTTTTTGCCACCAAAGAAATCATCATACCTAATTACCATTGAAAAGAAAAAACATCTTAGAACAAATCTACAGCGCTGCAAAGCGTGGTGTATTCTCTAATTAGTTCAATTAGTGTGTGATAGAGACTAGAGAGCATCGAAACCATACCTTGCTTTTCCTAATTTATCTGTCTCTTCGTCGTCACCACCAGCAAAAGCATCAAACTAGACGACAAGAACAATAAAAGATCATTCGAGAGAAAAACTGAGCTAATTGTAATCACTCACTCCACTTTTCTTAAACACTGAGGTATGTGCTTACCTCAACATCTTCTTCTTCATCATCATCATCTTCTTCGTCTTCATCATCGCTCAAATTTTGCTTCTTTCTCTGTGCCACTCCTTTTTTGTTTTTGTGGTCTATCCCATACTCTTCTGCTTCACCTTCCTCTAAAAATTCCTCCAATTCTTTTATCTTGAAGAACTTATCCTCTATTCCTTCATTGTCTCCATCCTTCTCCTCCTCCTCCTCCTCCTCTTCCTCCTCTTCTTCTTCCTCGTCCTCTTCCTCTTCCTCTTCATCTTCTCCTTCGCTGTCATTAGATTCTATCTCTTTATCCTCATCATCAACATCATCCGAGTCAAAACCATCCATATCCATCTCATCAATATCATCTTCATGAGAAACCTTAAGGGCCAACTTCCCAAGTTTACGAATCTCTTCAGGGTTTTTAGCAAATCTCTTGACTTCCTGCCGCAAGCTAGTCAACAAAGGTTGAGATTGCATATCAATTTGCTGCCAAATCTGCTCCGCATCAAACCCATCAGAAGAGAGCTGATCAAATGGACATTTAGGGTTATGCGGCTTCAACTTCATGAATAGATACTGAGATGCAGAGCGAGCATCCTCAGATATTGAACTTGGCGCTAGAAAAACTGGTGGCTCTGTTGCCTTAAGCTTCTCAAGGGCTTCAAACCCCGAATCCTTTACCGTAGCCATTGATTGAGCTTCCTCAGTGCCCTCGAAATTAGGGTTCCTTCGATTTGACGAAAACAGTAGAGTATATCAATGGCGGTGCCGAAGGTGGTTTAAACGGCGGTTAGGTTTTAGAAGAGGAACAGGGACAAGAGAAACCTCAATGGTATCTCTCCAAAACCCTGCGAGTTTTACCCCTTAGTCATTGGGCCAATATATGGGCCTTTAACATTGTGAATTGGCCCAAATCGTAATTCAGACATTAAAAATCCACATTTGTCTGAAACTTGTTTAAACTGCAAAAACTTTGACACATTTCAATTGCTTTATGAGAGTTTGAAATCTGAAAACATCATCACTACTTAAAAACATGATACGATAAATCTGTGTTTTACCAAATTACAAAATAAATGATTGATTAGAGAGATTCAAAAGTATTCCTACATAATCAAAAAGGGACTTGAGCTACAACAACACATCGTTTATGAATTTTTCTGTGAGTTCTTTAGGAAGTCCCATGACTGTATCAACCCCTCCCACCTACAATAACATTACAACAAAACTCTTTTTAGTGGAGTGTTATCATATAAACATCTCTTTGAACATCTATCTTAATGATATGCTGAAACAAAACTAATCAAACAAGTGTAGATCAAAGACGCGAGCTTTTTGTATTAAGGGAACTAACCACAGAATCGATAAAGGGTGAAATGAGGGGATGCTCCAGTGTTAAACCTCCAGCAACCTTATAAGTTATTGCATCATCAATCTGAAGATTGAATAGAACACACAAACTTTATATGTCAAAACAAACTAAGTTCAAGAGATCGATAGTAAGAAGAAGAGTGGTTTTAGAAGTTTTACAAGACCGTCAATGACTTGTTCTGGTATCTCATGGAAATAAACCTGCATCACCACAACATTCACATCACCACAAATTGTTCAATCCACAAGAAAATTTGACAAAACAGAAAGAAAAGTTTATATCTGCGTACCTCAGCTTTGTCCCATCCTCCTTTTTTAACTCCAGTTTTCAAGTTTCTAACAAGAACAGATCCCACAACTCCTCCGTGTGAACCGGAATAGCCTGTGTAGATTACAAACAAAACGCTTAAACACAACCATGATCAGCCTTACAAGTGGCTTATAGTATCATAGAACACATGTACATAGTTAACTTGTACGAAACCTTTGATAAATTCACGAGCTTCTTCTTTAGTGGTTGGTTTTTCTCTAATAACACCTTTGTACACAACAACCTAATAAACTCCATCACCATAACATCAGCTAAAGATACCAAAAAGTTAACATTCTAATCAAAAAGTGTTGAGGCATCAAAGCATACAGTGTCTGCAGTAATCAAAAGAGTTGGTTGAGGATCTTTTGCAAACTGGCTCTCACCTCCCAATTTCGATATAATCTCATTTGCCTAGTCAAAACAATTACCATCATCATAAATTGAAAAGACATTGAATCAAGATTACAAAACCCTAGAGTATTATTATGTACCTTGGCTTCAGCAAGAGCCACAACCAAATCTTCAGGCTTCTCTGTCCTAATAGCTTTCTCATCAATGTCTGCAGTCTTAAAAAAAACATAATCCCCAGCCAAACTCAATTTATGTTATGAACATCCATAGCAAAACAATAATAATCACAATTTGAACATACCACGATAGTGTAATCATATCCCATTTCAGCCAAAATCCTCTTTCTCGCCATGGATTGAGAACCCAGAATCAGCTTCACGTTTGAGCATATTTCGCATTTCATCAGCATTTTCCCATTGATTTTTTTTCAAATTTCTACCAAAAAGGGAAGAAATAGCAGAGAGAGAGACAAACCTTAAATCCTCTCTCCATGGCCTTGGTCGTCATCGTGGTGTTGTGCTCTAAGCGGAATAGTGAAGAAGGAAATATAACAAAAATTAACAAAATTCGTAGAAAGAATTTGTGTGTCTTTAAGCCCATGTCCAATCCACACGCTTCTTCTACTTTCAAGAATAACTCTTAACAATTCCCTTCAACTTTATCTTTATCTTTTTTTATATTTTTTCAATCTATGAAGAATATTATTGTAATACTCCATTTTCATTTATCATAAGTTTTAACTATAGCTTTATTATGAAAATTTTAAATAAAATCCATCTTTTCCATGTACAGTTTTTTACTATTTTTAACAATAGTTTAACATTACCGTTACATTATAGTTATATATATTTTTTGTCATCTCACCAATCACAACCAAACCTTTCACATGGAATTAGGCTATCTAGCTAATTAGTCATGGAAAATTAGGTTATCTAGCTAAAAAATCTTCATTCTTGCAATGATAGTAAGAAATTGGAATTCTTTATATTGGAATTTTTGTCTTCCCGAAAATGGTGTTTGTGAAAAGAAAAATATGTAAAGTTGATCCTCCATTCTTTATCACAGCCTGTAATCTGTATGATCCAATAAGAAGATGTCACATGTAAATGTAAAATAGGTATTCAAATTGTGGAAAAGAAAAATAGGTATTCAAATGGGGCATAGTTATCGACCAAAAAAAAATGGGGAATAGTTTACAAGCCATAAAAACAATTGGGCCTATTTGTAAGGCCTTACAGCTATTTGAATTATTTTATAAATTATCAAACATTATTGGTGATAAAGCAATTTACGTTTTTCAAAGGGGTTGCAATTATAAATACCCTTGGGCCTGTTTTTGAGCTTCTCGCACATATGGAAGTTATTGTGAAAATCGTACAACTACTAGGACTATTTTATAAATACTAAACACTACCGGGGAGAAAGTAACAGAGATAGAACAAGTGACATAGACTCTGAGTGAAGGAGTTGAAACGTGTATGACCAGTGGAAGAAATGGGACGCGGTGGTGATCGGCGCCCACGTTGTGTATCACGACCATCTCTACGAACAAACATCTCCTCAAAACGATGTGTTTTGATGATGACAAGGATGCAGCCAGAGGGGAAGAAGTTAACATTCCTGATGGCTCCTCTAAGAAGATGGCCTAGAAGAAAGAATATGTCTTCTTCAAGAAAGCTCGAAAGCTCTTCGATATTGACGTTATACTTGACTCTGATGTTCCTCAAGAAGGTTCCAGAATCAGCGTTGTGGTTTACCGTTTCGCCACGAAACAGCCAAATCAAAATGGTTTGATTGTTTCGTGTGTGCAGTTGCAAAAATGTTTGTCATGTCTATTCAAGTCTATTCATGGAAATTATAAGCATTTAAGACTATTCAGAGTCTACGTAAAGTCCAAAAGAAAAAAATCAAACGAAGCAGCCTCTGAACAAGGGTAACTTCCTACCCATAGAATTTTAGATTCTTAAATGAATGTTTGCTTCTTTTGGAGTTTGTGGTCTAAACTTTCGTTGACCGTTTATTGTATATCAAATGGTTTGTTTAATTTAAGCGAGCTACTAGACTAGTAGTTTGTGATATAGTGTATGTCAATTAAGGATAAACACAAATGTTACATTTATGTGATTGATATTCTGTTTTTTTCTAAAAATTGACAGAAGCGTTTTAGTTGTGAACAAATTTCAACGTATATGTTAACTAATGTTTAATGGTGTGAAAGTTTGAAATGGACGAGACGATGTGAGGAGAATATGAAACCACAATTGTTTAGTCTTTCGTAACTTTATAAAGCCAACATTCCATCAAATGATATTTCTCCTAACACGAGATCATAAGGAATAAGATAAAGCAAAAGAGATGAAGGAAAAATGAATGACTTCCAAAGTTCTCTTCGCAAAAGTCTACGCTTACTTTGATTGTGTTTCTTTTGTTGTCTTGTGCTATTAGTAGATGGAGTCCAAGATATTGCATCCATGCTTAAAAAGATCAAGAATACACCACATGTTTTTGGGGGAAAAGTATATTAAAGCCCAAAAGAATGTTTTGGAATAAGTATATATATATTTTGATACGATTTTTGTTTCATAAATGGAAAGCCAAAAAAATGAAACTATCATACTAAGAAGTTACATATTAATAGACGTATCTTACATCTTCATAAACTCCCAAAAAACCCTAAACCTAAGTGAAGAAAATGTGTACTAGTATGAGATGATAGATGAACATATTTAGATAAGCATTAAAAACATGAAAGGAAATGTTTGTAACAATCAATTCCAAAGAGGGGTCTACTACAAACATATATAATAAACACGAGCAACCGTAATGTTTGCTTCCACATTCAAAATTTCAAAAAGGTCGAATTATTAGTGTATTGTTTTTGTTTGTTTGGTTTTAGACTGTGGATGAACAAATCAATGCATTGATAATTGCACATACTTTTTTCTTTTCTCTTGCTACTCACTTTACATCTGTAAATATTGCAATAAATTTCATATATATATATATATATAAATTTAGAAAAACACCAATTAATGTCTCCTTGCAGTCCACATGGGCTTCCTAAACGTCAAATTTTCCCAATTTTCAGAATTAGGTGAAACGTTATTATATCTAAAAAACAGTCTAGATAATATGTCTGCCACTTAAACAAAAAGCAGCTTCCTCTTTTGTTTAGTTTTGATGATTTATCAAATGAATATCAATAAAAAAAATACGAATAAAATCAATTAATATACTTTGTAATATCAATTGAAACAATGCATTACACATTAAAAAAGAAATAGTAACACATAAAAAGAAACAGTGGAAAGCAGAAAACGAGAGGGGTGTGTATATATTACTAAAGAATTAGTTTAAATGATTAACAAATGAGTGGGATTTTTGCTTCTCCCAAAGCGTAATTTATCTGAAAATGTGTCTCGTGTTGAGAGTAGTTGAGATTCTTGCTGTTCTCCAACTAAACATTAACTTTTATTAAAATTAAAGAAAATAAAAAGATGGATCAAAAACGAGATCCCCTTTTTCGATATCCGAATAATGTTTTTCTTTGCTTTTAATGTGTCTCTTTCTTATGATTTAGGATTCCAATTCCTTCCCTTTCCCCTTCTTGTTCTCTCCATATTCTCCTCTTTAGAAAGAGATAGAGAGAGTCTTGTTTTTTTCCTGTCTTGAGTGATATTTTTTTCAGAGCCCTGAGTTGTTGTCTCCATTAATGGCGTCAGAGAAATCTACCTCCAAGGGCCAAGCATGGTGAAGATCAGCTAACACTTATCTTAACAATAATAATATTTTAAAATGTTGCCTAAAGAAATTTTCTCATTTCCTTTTTTTTTTCGTTTTGGTATCGTGATGCAGGTTTTGTACGACTGGGTTACCTAGTGACATTGAAATCGAAGTTGATGACATGACATTCCATCTCCATAAGGTGCGTTCACAAAAGCCTGAAGATTTGTCTTCTTCTTTGGCACTCTCTGTTTTTTCTTTGATTACTCACAAGATTTGTGTTGTTGTCTGTGGCTTTTCCAGTTTCCACTCATGTCAAAGAGCAGGAAACTTCACAGGTTGATTACAGAGCAAGAGACTAGATCTTCCTCTTCCATGGCGCTGATAACTGTAATAGACCCAAAAGTAGAAGAGACTGACAAGAAAGGTAAAGGCCATGAAATCGAGGACGATAAAGAAGAAGAAGAAGTGGAAGAGCAGGAGATCGAAGAAAATGGTTATCCTCACATCAAACTCGAGGATTTTCCCGGTAGTTCAGAGAGCTTTGAGATGGTGGCGAAGTTCTGCTACGGCGTCAAGATGGACCTCTCTGCTTCCACCGTTGTTCCACTTCGTTGCGCCGCCGAACACCTCGAAATGACGGAAGAGTATTCACCAGATAACCTAATTTCCAAGACTGAGAGGTTTCTCTCTCATTCCGTCTACAAGAGCTTGCGTGAATCCATTAAAGCTCTCAAAGCTTGTGAGTCAGTCTCTCCTTTAGCCGGATCGCTTGGTATAACGGAACAGTGCATCGACTCTATAGTCTCCAGAGCTTCCTCAGCTGATCCTTCACTCTTCGGTTGGCCAGTAAACGATGGCGGCGGAAGAGGAAACATCTCCGCCACCGATCTGCAACTTATACCCGGCGGCGCGGCGAAATCTCGAAAGAAACCGAGTAGAGATTCGAACATGGAGCTGTGGTTTGAAGATCTGACGCAACTGAGTCTTCCGATCTTCAAAACTGTGATCCTATCAATGAGATCAGGAGATCTGAGCTCCGATATCATAGAGAGCTGTTTGATTTGTTACGCTAAGAAGCACATTCCCGGGATTCTACGTTCTAACCGGAAACCGCCATCGTCATCTTCAACCGCAGTTTCAGAGAATGAACAGAGAGAACTACTGGAAACAATAACCTCTAATCTTCCATTAGATAAAAGCTCCATCTCCTCAACAACGAGATTCCTCTTCGGCTTATTACGAACCGCAATCATCCTCAACGCCGCCGAGATTTGCCGTGATCTGCTGGAGAGAAAGATCGGATCGCAGCTAGAGAGAGCCACGCTCGACGATTTGCTCGTCCCTAGCTACTCATACCTCAACGAGACTTTATACGATGTTGATTTGGTAGAGAGAATCTTAGGCCACTTTCTCGACACCTTGGAACAATCCAACACCGCCATAGTCGAAGTTGACGGAAAATCTCCGTCGCTGATGCTCGTCGGGAAATTAATCGACGGATTTCTCGCGGAGATCGCATCGGACGCTAATCTCAAATCGGATAAGTTCTACAATCTAGCCATCTCACTCCCAGATCAAGCTCGTCTCTATGATGACGGACTTTACAGAGCCGTCGACGTATATCTCAAGGTATAACAATAAAATTCAATGTGAAGAGAAGATCGGAGAATTTGGATCTGATTTGTTTTGAAAATTTCGTTTTCTTCAATAGGCGCATCCATGGGTATCGGAAGCAGAGAGAGAGAAAATATGCGGCGTGATGGATTGTCAGAAACTGACGTTGGAAGCGTGCACACACGCCGCGCAAAACGAGCGGCTTCCGCTACGAGCCGTCGTACAAGTTCTCTTCTTCGAGCAGTTACAACTCCGGCACGCGATCGCCGGGACGTTATTAGCTGCTCAATCGCCGTCTACGTCACAGTCAACGGAGCCAAGACCGTCAGCGGCAATAAGGAATCTAACGATAACGGAAGAGGACGGTGATGAAGCGGAAGGAGAAAGACAGGTGGACGCTGGGAAATGGAAGAAGACGGTTAGAGAGAATCAGGTGCTTCGCTTGGATATGGATACGATGAGGACGCGTGTTCATCGGTTAGAGAGAGAGTGCTCGAACATGAAGAAAGTGATCGCGAAGATTGATAAGGAAGGTTCATCACCGGCGACGACGACTGATCGGCCGAGAAGTTGGTCGATTACCAAAAAATTCGGATGTAAATTCAAGACACAGGTCTGCGATTCACACGAAGCAACGATGGTTGATCATAGATCACGACGGTCTTGAATTGTTTTCGATTGATTTTACTCTTTTTAGTACAGAATCAGAAAGCATATTGTTGTGATTCTTGGATTTTAGTTTTTGTTAATCCTTCGAGATTCTTGCTATGCGACTGCTCTACACAAATGTGCATCGTTTTGAGTCTTGTACTCGAATTAGTAAAACCAGAAATGACATACGGCACAAAGCCCATCGTTAAACGTTTCGAATTGAGCCCTTTTCTCGACTTCCTCCGAATGGGCCGTAACAATGGGCTTCAGTTGCCCTTATCTATCGTAAACTGGGCACTGTTTTGGAGAGAAATTGTTTCATATTTGTGGAATGTGCGCCGTTTTAACGTAGGAAAAGAGGGACGAACTACTCGCTGTTCAGAATCGGTAGTAGGACTTCATGTCGTTTTATAAAGGAGAGTTCCTAAAAACCTAAACCCTACTTTAGTTCTACTATATAAATCAACCGGCTTTGGCTGAGAAGAAGCCATTAGCACAATCCGAGTACCGAATCAAACCTAAGTCTCTGTAAATTTCCTCGTTTTCCGTAGATTTAGTTCTTTGTCATCCCATCTTATTAGGGTTATTCGTTTAATTTCGTTTGAATCAGTTGATACTCTCTGATTTTCCAATATGTGTTTGAATCGGCATATTAATCTTTGATCGACTCGATTTTGTGTTTTTAGAAAATAATTTAGATTTTTTTAGAGAAGGAAAAATATTCTCAGTGATGAAGAAACAATAGATGACGAGTCCGATGAAATCCATTCATAAAATCGTGGGGACAAACGAGGCATTTGTCTGAGAGGATTATTTTTCTTCGTTTTAGCATTCTAAAATATCTAGGTTTTAGGAACGTGTATAAAGGGGATTTCTCAGTGATGAAGGAACAATAGATGACGAGTCCGATGAAATCCATTCATTAAATCATGGGGACAAACGAGGCATTTGTCTGAGAGGAATCCTTTTTGTTCAATTAGTTTTGTTTTAATTAGACTTAGCAGGAAGAAGAAAGGCATGATGAGGATTGTTTTATTGTCATCTGATTCTTATTGATGAATCTATACCTCCTACTCATTCTGAGTGCCTTCTCTTGCTCTTAATTTTCAGTCACAGATATCATTGCATTAGTAGTCACTAAATTCGGATTCAATTATATTGACTCTAGGGAACACTACATTTCAAGTGAATCTACAGATACTCTAATAATATAACACAATCTGCTAAGACCAAGTGATAAACCAATTGAACTAACAAAAAAAATAAGTTTATGAAATCATAACTATTTCTTGATATTAAAAAATAACAGCAAAGATGCCAAGTTCATATAACATAAGGCCTTCAAGGAGAAACCATAACTTGTAATTTCAAACTGTATACTGGAAAGCAGACTGTGCTCAATGTGGTTTTGGATAATTCCCTGCATCCTAGTCCTGAAGTTGAAGCAAAACCTCTAGTATTGGCATTCTTACATATGATGAGTTAATTTCTGAGAGGGACGTACATTCTGATTCAGGCTCTAAAGGATCGATTAAGATTTTTAATTTATCAGGACCAAATCAGAAAAAATTTATATGATTTCTATCTGTATACTTAGAACAGCATCCATAAAAGAAAAATGTTGTTGAAGATCAATTGGACATTGGACAAAAACCTAGTGGGCCGGGCCTTCTTTGCATCTACTACTTGAAAGCCTTAAAAAAGAAAATTAATTGAAAATTAAATTTTACATTTAAGTGTTAGCATCCAAGGCCCATTAGCTCAGTTGGTTAGAGCGTCGTGCTAATAACGCGAAGGTCGCAGGTTCGAAACCTGCATGGGCCACCTTTAATGTTTTTACAACATAACAATTTTTGATTATTTTATACTATTATACAGGTCAGCACCCCTGACTGAGACAGTATCCATATCTCCACTTCAGATTTCGACACGTGGCAACAAAAAAAACCAGACACTCCGATTCCCACGAAACAAACCAATCAAAATCGTTGCCTTATCCCAATCTTATCTCAGCCCTTTTGATTATTACTCTTTAGTCTTTACTTTGCTCACAGCTTTGGATCACCAAAAAAAAAACTCAAGAGAGACTTTGTGGCCATGGCAGCCTCTCTCCAATCCACCGCTACATTCCTCCAGTCGGCGAAGATCGCCACCGCTCCTTCTCGCGGAAGTTCTCACCTCCGATCGACTCAAGCCGTCGGCAAATCTTTTGGGCTCGAAACTTCCTCGGCTCGCCTCACTTGCTCCTTCCAGTCTGACTTTAAGGACTTCACCGGTAAATGCTCCGACGCTGTCAAAATCGCCGGATTCGCTCTTGCCACCTCTGCTCTCGTCGTCTCGGTAACTTTCTTTAATCTCCGACTCTCCTTTAAAACTATAGATTAATCAAGAAAAAAAAGGAGAATTGAGTAACAGAGAAGAAGAGTATTTTGTTGTGTTTGTGATAACATGTTTATGATTTGCATTACTATGTATCGAAGTTGGCACTTGAGAACACCTAAACCAATAACAGACTCGGATAGTATAATAGAAGGAGAAACCGCTATTCCAATTCTGTAATCTTCGATTCATGTAGATACAATCTTCTTGGATCAGTGAGTTTGATTTAAAGTTGCTTGTTTCTCGTGTAATGAAAGGGAGCAAGTGCGGAGGGAGCTCCAAAGAGATTGACCTATGATGAGATTCAGAGCAAGACATACATGGAAGTGAAAGGAACTGGAACGGCTAACCAGTGCCCTACTATTGACGGTGGCTCTGAGACTTTCTCGTTCAAACCCGGAAAGTATGCAGGAAAGAAGTTCTGCTTCGAGCCTACTTCCTTCACCGTCAAGGCAGACAGTGTAAGCAAGAACGCTCCTCCAGAGTTCCAGAACACAAAGCTCATGACCCGTCTTACCTACACCCTTGACGAGATCGAAGGACCCTTCGAGGTTCGATTTCGCGTCTTTGCTTAGACTGCAAGAAAAAACTCTGCTTAGGGTTAGGGTTTGTGATTGATCGTCTCTTTAATGAGCAGGTTGCTTCAGACGGAAGCGTCAATTTCAAGGAAGAAGATGGAATCGACTATGCTGCAGTCACAGTCCAACTTCCAGGAGGTGAACGTGTGCCATTCCTTTTCACAGTCAAACAGCTTGACGCCTCAGGCAAACCAGACAGCTTCACCGGAAAATTCTTGGTTCCATCGTACCGTGGCTCTTCCTTCTTGGACCCAAAGGGCCGTGGTGGATCCACAGGATATGACAACGCCGTGGCATTGCCAGCTGGAGGCAGAGGAGACGAGGAGGAGCTTGTAAAGGAGAACGTGAAGAACACTGCCGCTTCAGTGGGAGAGATCACTCTGAAAGTGACAAAGAGCAAGCCGGAGACAGGAGAGGTGATCGGAGTGTTCGAGAGTCTTCAGCCGTCGGATACTGACTTGGGTGCTAAGGTACCAAAGGATGTGAAGATCCAAGGGGTGTGGTATGGTCAACTTGAGTGATCATGTTATTATATTTTCCGTTGATTGTGTTTGATGATAATGATAACATCTTTTGATGCTTTCTTCGTTTATCTCTCTTATATAAAATGCACATGCCTAAGATCTTGAATTTTCTGTATATCCATGTCCTTCATCGTAAAAACAGTACCGATTTTAACCTTACGGTCTATGATGAGAAAAGCATAAAAATTGTTTGTTATCGACTAAATCTGGTTTGGTTAAGACTTAAGAGTCTATTGGAAAGTTGTGAAGCACATGTTAAGCAGTTGAGGTGAGTCTCTTTGTAAAGGTGAAGATGAGTTTATATATCGTACTACTTGTTTAAACTCAATAAACTAGGCTAAGTTAGCATTTATCAGAACTATAACCAAATCGAATTTGTTGTATATATAGATTGGTACAGTTATTTATCACCAAATTTAGTCCACTTCGAACCAAGTCAAAGAAAAATAGGAAATGCACATCCTTAAGAACCTCTAATTGTCGGTTAAAAAAGACTAAGAACTGTTCAAAACTTATGATCTCAAATGGTAATAATAGAAAGAACTAGCCGTTGTTTGTTTGTTTTTGTCTCCCTTCAACCCAACCCTTTGTGTATTTTTCCTACACTATATTATCCAATGTTTGGGCCTTAAAACATGTTATCAGTCCCCAATATGATGGGCTTTCTTGTATAAGTTCCTTTTTTCTTCATCTTTTTATAAATAGATAAACCTCCATTTGACAGTAACAACAAAAATATACATGACTGGATTGCATGGTACTCCTGTGATATAGTATTTTATAAGAAATTAGTTAGATGCATCGGGTGGCGAGTAGCAAGTGGAAATAATGTTTTAATTTTTGAAAATAATTTAGTCTTAATCCGCCACTGATTACGCTGTATTTTAATGTGCATGGGGTGTGAATATTATATAAACAACAGTGTTTTTGTTTAACCTATAAATTAAAATATATAATGGTCTGGGTTTGGTCTTACATCTCGAAACATGAAAGAACACAGACAATTACGTTGGCGTGGGACACAGCACATAACAACTGCAGATCGCAGACAGATTCTCTCTTAAGTATCAAACCATTAAACCACTCGTATTAGTCTAATTAGTCAGATTAGTTTATCTTCCTAGGGACATAATTCTATTTTATATTTCAGATAGATCGGATTCATCGCAATGCATAGTACAAATCTTACATTCACTCGGCCAAAATTTTCAGATCTTGTAGCAGTAGATTGTATGAGCGTGTGTTAGTACTACCTAATCACATGTTCGAAATCTAAAATCACTATTGTTTTATAGCAAATTAATTTATAGATATTAAAGACAGTAACAAAGAACTTCAAAAAATTACCATAAGAGTATTATCAAATAGGAACAAGAATGTGCCTCGTGCTCGAAATGGAAGTATATCGTAAGCAAAATTGTATTATTGTCTAATTTCACCTCATGGAATAACTATTGTTGGCCTTATATATGTTTTTGTCATTACCGTGGCAGATTAATATCCACTAGACCTGAGTGACCTGACGAACCATTATTTAAATATTCAAACAAAATGGTTATAGGAACTTGGGACAAGTTTTTACGTATGTAAAAACAAAAGATATATCAGACAAAATCAAGTAAAATATTTAAAAAATCCCATCGTAAAATTAGACATCGGTGGAGACGTGGGTGATTTCAGTCCCACAAAAACATAGGAAAAAAAAGAAAGATATTTTTGTGTGTGTGTGAATAATTCTCTATATTCAGAAGTATAGAGGGGTAGGGGGATTAGATATTTACTTGTCGACCACTTAAATAGATATTTTACTTAATCATTAACATAGCAAACATAGCAAATGATATTTTAAAAGTGATCAGTCACCTTTAACACAAAAAGAAAGACGAAACTCTTCAACGAATCGATATGACTGAAATCATTAAACCATGCAATATAATATCGTAAACACAATACAAAAATCAAATTCTATACAGCTTTTGCATACCGTCCAAATCCACCATAAAAATAGACACTATAATTTTAAAGGTCTTCCTAATAAATGCCACATTCATGCAAAATAAAAAAAGTAACAATAAAAAATGAAGGTAGGTGACTCTTGTATCTACCAAAAGGGTCCAAAAAGAATCTAAAGGGACCCAATCACACATGCCAGCCTGACCAGCCCCAATAGTCTTCACGTGAGATCTAACCCACCGGTGACGCTAAACCTCCGGCCAACTCAATCTTGTCTGCTTGCCGGTCCTGCCTCTGTCTGCCACGTGGCATCTTCCTCCCTCACAAGTCACCACCTATGCTCCTTCCTCTCTCATTATTCGCCACGTTCTCTCTCCTTATTTCCCGAACTACCCTTCACGTAAGGGTCCGTTTCGGCAGAAACTATAACCCACCATGCGCTGTCATGTTTACTTGTTATCACTACACGACACTTCCTACGTGGACTTAGATTCTTGATGCTGTCTTCTTCTTCTTCCTTTAGTATATATAAACTCGTCACAAGGTCGTCTCTTTCAATTCACAATCACAACTCTTAAGAATAAATTTAAACTCACGAGTCAAGTCAGAGAGTTAAACGTTTTCAAAGACACTTAAACTAAAAATGGGAGCGTGCGCTTCACGTGAATCTTTGAGGAGTGATTCAGCGAAGCTGATATTACTCGACGGTACTTTACAGGAGTTCTCATCTCCGGTCAAAGTTTGGCAGATTTTGCAAAAGAACCCTACGAGTTTCGTCTGTAACTCAGACGAAATGGACTTCGACGACGCAGTTTCAGCTGTCGCCGGCAACGAAGAGCTCCGATCAGGGCAGCTCTATTTTGTCTTACCTCTGACGTGGCTCAACCATCCGTTAAGGGCGGAGGAAATGGCGGCCTTGGCCGTGAAAGCTAGTTCGGCGTTGACCAAGAGCGGTGGCGTCGGTTGGGTTTCCGGCGACGACGATGTAACGACATCGGAAAAAACTTACCAAAAGAAAAACATTGCCGGAGTTAAGACAAACGGTGGTGGCGGAAGAGGTTGCGGTAAAGGGAAGAGGCGATTCACGGCTAATTTGAGCACGATCGCCGAGTAGGGTCAATTTAGTCATTTTGAGAAAAATGGACCGACGTATAAATTGTAATTAGAAATGTTTGACTTTTTTTTTATGGAGAACAAATTATCCAGTAGATGTTTTTTTTTATTGCTCAGTAATTGAGAAATGGGCACGAGGATGAAGATATTCCATTGATGTGATTCCAATCTTAATAACATTGCAATTTCGTAGCTATATAAATCATTTCATGTGTAATATTATCCATCTTGTTAAATTTTCTAATCTCTAAAATTTCATACCGTTTGTGTTTAACATAGTTTCCGATCCAATCCAATCCAGCAAAGTGAAATAATTTCGAATGATAAGGCTGTTTTGCAAAATGCCAAATATGGCGGAACAATTTTTATTTAAGAAACAAGATAAGGATTATTAATGATCAGATATGCTTGATGAAGTTGTGGTCCATTCTTACTTCTCTTCTGCATATTTATCACATCGGTTTCTCATTATCTCTATGCATTCGGGACTACTAATACAACAATAGCACAAAAATACAACGTGACAACAAAAACAACCGAGTAGAAAACTATAAAGACAACAACATTTCAAATTCTCTGTTGCCACTAATACTGAAAATCCATTTAAATTTTCTTTTTGTGGGTTGAATTTGCACCATATAAAAATCCAATAATACAAAAGAAAGCAAATATACATGATTGGATATTCTTCGATTATGATGTCGAACAACAACAATTATTAACATGTGTATAGTTTGGCAAAAAATGAATATGAGGTAAAGAGGGCTGGACCCATTGGCCCTATAAGCATTAATGGGCCTGAAAGCAACAACAGAAATTGGAATTAAATAACGTTGGGTATCTGTCTGTCACATGCAACACAGACAACTTGAGAATGGATCAATCAACATTCACGTGCCATGATCCTCTCTTCCTCTTATTTTGTCTCCTTCCACCAATCCCATATCTTTCTCTATTATACATCTCTAATTATCTCACTTTTAACATATAGTTTTTTTATACATCTTTAATGACTATATAAACCAAACACTGATCTTTTTCAGGTTGCGAATAAACCAAGAATGGCTTTAACCCATCACATCATCTTCGTGGCACTTCTTGTCATCTCCGTCAAAGCCATCTCACCGGCGGCGAAACTGAAACCCAAACAAATCGTTTCCACTTCTCCTCCACCTCCTCCAACAATCTCTGCAGCAGCTAAAGCTTTCACCGATGCGCACAACAAGGCCAGAGCCATGGTTGGTGTTCCACCACTAGTTTGGAGCCAGACGTTGGAAGCTGCTGCGAGTCGGTTGGCTCGTTACCAGAGGAACCAAAAGAAGTGTGAGTTCGCGAGTCTAAACCCTGGAAAATACGGCGCGAACCAGCTTTGGGCTAAGGGCTTAGTAGCCGTGACACCGTCTCTTGCTGTGGAGACTTGGGTGAAGGAGAAACCTTTCTACAATTATAAGTCAGACACGTGTGCTGCGAACCACACGTGCGGGGTTTATAAACAAGTCGTCTGGAGAAACTCTAAAGAGCTCGGGTGTGCTCAAGCCACGTGTACGAAAGAGTCAACGGTGTTGACCATTTGTTTTTACAATCCTCCTGGAAATGTAATTGGCCAAAAGCCTTACTAGCAAATTGGGATTCATCATCAAAAGCTTTAAATAAAGAGAGAATTATATGGTTTTTTTGCTAATCGTTTGGTTTATCTAAAAATCGAATATTATTATGCTATGATCTGATTGATGTTAAGCTGTGAATTAATGCCAAGTAACTGTGAGCAGACAAGATCCAATGATCTCTCTTCTCTTCCATATCAGAGAGACAGAAACAACATTATAATAATCAGAAAGTGGGGACATAGACAGCGATATCTTATATATATACACACACTCTCTTCTATATATTATGAATCTTGGAATAATTTCATTTGGCAGCTTCTCTAAGAATAAGATATCTAAATGTAAAGCTGTGAGGGATCCAATCAATTGTCTTTCGTGGTTTACTAGTACTAGATTGACATCTCTTTACACATTTCCTTGAAGACTCCGGTATACTCCGGTTAACCATCTCTGTCAAACCCGCCGGACATAAACCGGAGTCTTTTGCAAACGTCTCCACAAGCTTTGGCAATAGGATTCTCTGCTTGCGTATGCTTAAGTTCATTCTTATGTACTCTTCTTTCGACGTTTCAAGCTCTTGCTGGATTCTTTTCGGTGTATATACACGAACCTGGTTGAAACAAAGACGCAGAGACTTGAGTTTTAATAGCATTAAAGGATTTTTTGAAGTGTTTCACAGATCAATGGTAAGTACCGCGGGATCGGAGTGGCTGCCTGAAGTAAGTGCAAAATGCAGGAGAGGCTCAGGATGATCGATTGCATAAGCTAATCTTTCATCCCCTGCTTTGAATTTCCTCGAAGCAAATAGTAGTCTAAGCCACTAAGAAAAATGAAAAGAACGAATCATTATTATCATGCTTTTGTTCTTTGAAGACAAGTGTTTCGAAGTTTTATGATTTATCTTGTGTACCTGTCCAGGATGAGACATTTTGCACCCAAGAATCGAACTTTGTATCGCTTCGGCGCTAATTGTGTGTCCACCAATGTTATATGCAGCCTGAAAAAATGTGAAAGAACGATAATTTCAGAATCTAGAAATGATGGTTCAACTGTAATCATTCTCCTTGCAAGATATGTTTGTTACCTTGAGTAGAAGTAAGACTCTCTTCACATTGTTCTGTGGAATCCCATAAGCTAAAAACGCCTAAAATATATTCAAAGAAATTTTGATAAGAAACCAAAATGTAGGCGTATAGAAAAACTGAGATAAGTTCTTGAAAGAAAGAGGTTTTACATGCATCACAAGTGCATTGTGCACATTTATCCAAAACGCTAGCTTCTCTTCATGTTTCAACTTCCTTGGATCGACTTCCTCCAATCTACTAATAAGTGACCTGCAAGAGTTTTAAATTTCAAGATTATGCATCATTATATCCCAATTCACTTCCTATCAAATTCCACCCTCATATGTAACAACTCAAATGTCTAAAAGGACGAGCTTTAGTCTCAAGGCGACTCACTTGAAGTTTTGCAGAAGATCTTCCACCTCACTGGCCTTTTTGGCGTCTCTGTAAATGCAAAGCACTTCAACAATGCTGCTGTAAGGTCCACTGAAGTCCTTTTCTCCTTCTACATGGAAAGAGTTATCTAGCCGAACATCAAAAGAGGAGCTGTTTCCGAATCCAGGGCTCGATGTATCGTATTGGTCAGAGGGCGAAAATGCACTTGATGATAAAGACGAGTTTGGAGATGAAAGCCCACGATGTAGCACAGAAGGTGGCTCTGCAAGCTTGCAGTATATTTCTGACATGCACTTGACCATTCCTTCAGATAACTTGTTGGGTGTTTCTGGAACATGATCCGAGATTCGGGTGCCAAGATGTTCAGCTAGACTGATTAGGTTATCTCCATTCTGCACATACAGTGGCTGTGAGTGACAAGAGCGGCTGGCTTTACCCCAAGAATCTTCGGGAGAAGCTTTTCTACTCCCAAATGCCGAACGTTGAGAGTGACTACGGCGAAAACTGGGGTCCATCTGGTCTCGGTCAACCGCAGCAATCTCTGTTTTCTTTGATTGATTTTGATTATCATCAAGCAGAGGAACTGTGTGTTGATCTGTTTTCGAGGGGGTATCATCATCTTCAGAAAAGTCTAGACGCCTTCTAGGGGTTGTAACAGGAGGAGATTTTGGCTTCTTGTTCTCTAAATTTGGAGATACAGAAGAGATTTGCTGCTCAAAGGCTTTTCTGTATAATGAAAGAAGATACTGTTCCAAATGTATAACTTCCATTTCGAGCACCGCAACGTCTTTGATTAAATCAGTAGCTGGCTGAAGATGAAATCAAAACCAAGATGGCAATTCCTTATAATGCACAAAGCTCATTTCTAAACAACTCAGTTTTGGGAAATGTAAGTAACTGACCTTAGGCATGGCAATGTCGTTTGTTTCAGTCAGTACGTAAGAAGATGCTGTTCGATAACCTAAGGCTTTCTCTAATGCACAACGAACCTTAAACTGATCTTGTAATCTTGTCTCGAGGTGAGTAATCTGTGATTCCAATCACAGGACAAGATTATTGAGCCTAACCAACCAAACAAGTCAGATTATTGAGCCTAACCAACGAACAGTACACATACCTCTTGCTTCAATGAAGTCTCCGTGTTTGAATGATATTGATTATGCTTTGATTCATTTGAACGTCCCATGTCCTAAACCAAGTCAGAAAAAATCCGTAAACAAATAATCTGTCTCACAAGAGGTTTAGTAAGAAAATAGAAACAGCTTTGGACTCACTTCATTTCATTTATAAGAGAGATTAGTTTCTAATAATGTGATACCAGAAAGGAAATTCTTTTAAAAAAATGTAAGACAAATAAGAAGCATACAAAGATGTATAGCGAAACATATGTGTAAAAGGCTTTTCACCAAAAAGATGCAAATGAAAAAAGCAGCTTGGGGGAAAAAAAGATACTAATTAGTAAAAAAAACAGAAAGATAAATCCAAGAAGGCAAGAGAATCATGTCTCAGCGTCTTAGGCTGTTCTTTAACAAATACCAATACACTTTATCTCAACTTTAACAAGTAAAAAAGCAAAAAGAGATGATAGTACTCACCAGCTTCATTCGTTGAGAGGCTTCATGAGAACTATTTGAGGTTTTATCTCCTTCAACTCTTTTCTTTTCTGGAAAGCTGGCACTGTTCAGAGAGAGCATTTGCAAAGAAAGAATCACTCTTAAATCCAATGTGTATCAGACAAAATTTTAAATCGTTAGTTCTTCACCCACTACACTAGCAATATTTAAAAGTTATAACAGACTCATTATCTTGTTCAGGACCACAAAAAACTGTAACAACAGAAGATCTGAATAACTTTGCAACCATAACTCTCAAAATTCCAGTTTCTACCAAACCCATGGCAGCAAGGGAATCCATTAACAGAAAAGAGAGACACATTTCTACAAGTTAAGAAGTAGTTGTTAAGAAGTGGACATTTTACCTCTTTGAACGCTTGTGATTTTGGACAATCCTCAAATCCAACATTCTACCACCTCCACCACCTACTCCAAATCCCATTTGTCTCAGAATGACCACAAAGGAGCTGACTTTTTCTCCTTAGCTAAAGAGTTACAGCAAATGTTTCAAGAGACTGTAGCGACAATTATGTCACTATCCAAAGCAGAGCTTCTGCTAGAAACCCATAAAAAGCTTGAGCTTCAATGGGAGATAGACTGAAAAGTTGGGGACTTTAGAAGAAAAGGCAAGTGAATCTTCTTCACCTGAAAAGGCCAACGGAAACTATAAAAACTTGCGAATCTTCAATCTTTTAGCAATAAAGGAGGAAGCTTTAAATATTAAAAATGAACAAAAGAAGCGTGGTGGGTTTCAATTGAAGAAGAAAAGTTAGCTATGGCTCATGTTTTCATGGAAATGGGTAGGGAGAAGAAGAGAGGCGACTCGTGTCAAAAGACCAGTCACCAATGTGTACACGACCCCACGAGTCGTCGTCAAATTCTCAACCAAATCGGCCAAAAAAAGGAGAGAGCTAGAAATCTACATACATGGTCAAAATCAAAATAGACAAAGTGACAAAAGTGTATTTGCCTTGGAAATAAAAGTTACTGTGGTGCTTATCTTCATCAAACTAGATAAAACATTTATTATTCTTAAAACTATAGATTATGTTAATGTATATTATAATAATAATACCCTGCTTTCATAGATTAGCTGATGGTCTATTCAATATTCATAAGTTTTAACAACTAAAGATACTAAGGAAAAAAGAATATAAAATGGATTCACAAAGTAGAAAAAAAAGGAATTGATTTGATAAGTTTACTTGTTGGGAAGCAAGTCAGAGTTGTTGACCGTCCCTCTAACTCCTCCACAGTTCTTAAATCACATGGCCCCATTGGCATGAAACTACATTCTTACTTACTTAATGTTAATGTAATCCTATTCATACTTTTAGACTTTTAGTTCTATTCAAAGTATACAAAACTTCAACTGAATCATAAATTCTTTTCGAGTCAAATTTGGTTGAGTAGATAAAAAAGATTACCAATGGTAAAGAGACGCATCAACAGCAGCAGCAGAAGCCAGGACATAGGAGATGGTACTACCGTCTACAGTGAGACATTTCAACGAACACATAGTCTGCAATAAACCCGTGAACACATATTCTCCGGTTTCTGAAAAGCCAAAAATCACCGCTATAATAACATTAAATAAAATCCACCCGAAACCAAGGACATGGTCGAATGCATCCAACACACCATCAAAAGAAAGAAAGTGATAAAATTCCAAATGTAACTCGCTCAACAGAGATAAAGAAGGTGGAAGACGACAGAAAAAAAACTGACCTCAAAAGAAATGAAAGTAAAAAAGGGTTAAAAAGGAAACATCAAATTTTTGGAAAGATGGTATCTTTTGGGTTCTTCTGACTTGTCTAATGTGTTTTTTTTTTGGAGAGAAAAATTGACAAATGCGATGTCCGGAGAATTTGTTTTTGTGTGAGAAGTGGACTTTCGTTTGTCAAAGAATCCACACACGAACCCATTATAAAATTGTAAATGTGTAAACATAAAGTTTTTTTATTTTCTTTAGTGTTTCTCCGAAGATCAATGCATAAAAAAAGGTGTGGGACAATCCAGGTCTTCTCTATATTGTCGTCATACGCTTCAACTAGTCGTTATAGAAAAAAAGTAGTATACTATAACGTTACGTATCCGATCCGATTTTGGTTTTGAAATCTTTGATTTTTATTATTATTTGGAACTGGGCCTGCATCTGCATGTATATGAATATTTTGCGAGTGTTTTAAGTTTGATGAGTAATGGTAAGAGTTTAACAAAGAGAGTATTGGTAATGGTAAACTAACATATACGTACCTTGTTTTTGGAGCTTATCACTAATCACCTCGAATTGTGAATAACGTCGGACATATATTCACGATATCCGAGATATGTTATCTTAGCCATATTCAAGAAATGCGATTGTTTTTAAACTTTGTCGGATTGATGTCATTTACTTTTGTGGATTTATATCCAGAGGAAATACAAAATGAGGGGGTTTTGACATCAGCAGAGCCTCTGGTTCTTGGGCCTTTGGTGCTGGGGCCTTTTGGGTCTTTAGAATCCATCGTCACAATTCAAGCCTCATTAGTCATTTCTGTACAGAAAAAGCCTAAACGTCCTACGCAATGTTCATTTCATTTTTAACAAGAAAACTATTATCCCAAAAAACTTACATTAATATTTTTCATCGTCACAATTTAAATTCAAATGTGGAAAATCCAGGATCCTAGTGATTTAAAATCGTAATAACATAAGAATCACTGTCAGTACGATTTATCTACTCATTGATCGCGATGGACCAACTTAGTCAGTACACGTATCTTTCTATCCTTTCTACTCATATTTTATAATCTTAGTAAAAATTGATTGTATCCTTATAATATGTTATTCTCCTTTTGTCGTAATATTCGATGGCAATGTATGTATATAGAAAATAAACATGAGTCAAATCTCTCAAAAATAAAATACAGAATTACAACAATATAAAGAATTGTTTTTGAAGAAAGTTTCTAAGAACTCGACTGTGCCGGCTCACATAATTAACTAAACTTTATATATTCATAACTTTCTCGTTGGACTCATAAACAAGATTTTTAAAATTTAACGCTTAAGAAGCAGAACAGCTACATTCCGTCGGTCAATTATCGAAGTCTATGCAAAAACAAAAGACGAGAAATACTCATTTGATCGAATCCAAAATATGAACGTATTCGAATTCAGTATATGGTTTAACTTATACAAGGAGTTCGAAATTATTCCAAAGGCAAAGTGAAGATAGATTGAAATTACGATTAAAAAAAAAAAAAAAA